>JAABUK010001397.1_pt1 | contig 46254 bp, 71 predicted proteins | sample 5559141 | NCBI WGS metagenome assembly JAABUK01 (sample SAMN10711869, study PRJNA513367) | rock metagenome | isolation source: Antarctica rocks | place: Antarctica: Victoria Land, Pudding Butte nord | collected 2016-01-03 | reverse complement strand
TGTCAGCATCTCTGTCTTTGCTGCGCTCCCTGCTGCGGTGGCCGTCACGGCTGTGCCTGTGCCGCTTCTCTTTGTCGCTTCTGCTGCGCCGGCTTTCCCTGCCATCATCACTTCTCCTGTGCCTAACGCTGCTCTTGGCATGCTGATCCTTGCCCTCATCCTCTGTTTTTCCTGAGCCACCACAGGTTGAGCGAGTGAGTGAGTGAGTGAGTGAGTGAGTGAGTGAGTGAGTGAGTGAGTGAGTGAGTGAGTGAGTGAGTGAGTGAGTGAGTGAGTGAGTGAGTGAGTGAGTGAGTGAGTGAGTGTTGGGTGAGTCAGCAAGCAGATGCACATAACAATGCCTGAAATGTACCTGCTGGACCTTCATCCTCTGGGCCCTGCCTGTCAATTTGTTTGCCAGAGCTGGTAGCATGCTCAGCATCAGACTCTACTGTCTTTTGTGGGCTAGACTGCTTGCTGGCAGCTTCTGGGCCCTGTCCATCCTCATCCCCGAGCTGGGACAGATGCTCTGGCGTCTCTGCCATCATCTCATCTACTGTGCTACCTGCCAATTCAGCACCTGGACTTTGAACTCAAGCAGTCACAGAAGCAGTGTTGACAGCTCACAACAGGAGTGTACAAGAACATGTCCGTCTTAGGCTGGCCAGACATGCCATTCAAGTGACACTGCACAGGCAGCAGGACAGATTGCGCACATCATTTGCTGATATCATCTGTCAGATGCGTCTAAGAAGCATGGAATCGTTGTGGTGGAAACGCTGCATGTAGTCAAACATGTGTTTACCTGTCTCAGGCATGTCCCACTCATCTGCATCTTCAGTGGGTTGACGCCTTTCAGGGCTCTGGTGAAAACCTCCATCCTGACTGCCCCTCTGGGCTTTGGCCTCACCCTCGCCCTCTGCATTGTCACCAGCATCAGCCTTGAGCTGCTGCTGGTCAGCTTCTTCAGGCTGACTACCCTCTTTGTGCTGCTGTTGCTCCATAGGAAAGTCTGCTTGACCGTGCTGATCATTCTCAAGATAGTGCTGCTGGTCTTCATTTGCCCCATTGTAATGCTCATCCTGATCCTGATCCTCCATGTCATACTCCTCTGGATGTTCATGCCCAGATGCTTCGTAGCTGTCATCATATTGGGCTACATCCTGGTTTTGCTCATCGTCATCATACTCGACCAAGGGCTGTTCTTCTTGATCGCTGCCTTGAACCTGACTCGTCTCAGGCAGCTGCTTGCCGTCTTTGCTGTGCCCTTCATGATGATGATCAGATGCAATACGATCTTGGGCATCACTCTCTGTTGGCTCAGCCTTCACATCTCCATCTTGCTGCTGCTGTGATAAACGGCCTCTGCTTGCTTCTGTGCTGAGGCCCCGTTCAGGCCTGACACCAAGGGCTGTGCCAGCTGCAGCCCTACGCTGAGCATGTTTGGCCCCTAGGGAGGCTGCAGTGGCTTGTGCAGCCTGGACAACTTCATCTGATAGCTCTGGAGCCTCAACCCAGCCCAAGGCAGCCTCGCAGGCGAATGCACCAGCAGATCTGGTCAGCAGCTCTGCTGCTGTGATGGCATACCGCACCACAGCCTTTGGCGGACGCAGCAGCGTCAGCACAGAAGCAAGGGCTAGCATCCCCTGAGCAGCTATGAAGTGGCTAGCATGCCTGCAATACCATGGCAACCATGCTCATGTGCTTTGCTTTCAACCTACACCAATGTCCCTGAAATTAAGCTGTAAATTCGTGCATAGGCTCTAGATGCGTTCTGATCAATGTGCCATTTTGCTGTGGCATCTGGCATGAGAATTGACTGCCCTTTTTCACTTACTTGCCTTGCAACATGCATGCATAAATTTGCCGATTGCGAACATTTTGCGATGTCAACTTCAGTATGATGCAGCGCAATCAGAAACATCGGAAATCGTGTGTCATGCACACCTTGGGCATGAGGCTACAACAACAGCAGCTGCCAAGCCTGCCAGACCAAAGTCAGCAGCTGCTGATGAGGCATATGCTCCTCCCAAGACTCCACACCATTCTGCTGCCATGTAGGCTGCACACTCCCCTATGGCTGCTTCATTCACAGTCTCTGCCTCCTGGCCTGACTCTGCTGTGGGGTTTGCTGCCGGCAAACTGTCCAAACGCTCATCCAAGTCCATGAACATGCCATCTGCCATGCCAGCAAGAGTGCTGTTTCCCACTAGATCCACTTCTGGCTCTTCCTTGACGTCTGCATCAGGGGCTGATGCATCTGTGACGGTGTGTGCTTCCGCACGCAACACAGGGGACTTGCGGGTTGCTGCTTGGCAGACGTTCTCAGCAGCTGTCAAGATGGCTTGCAGCTGGGCCTTGTCCAAGGGCTGAAAACGCATGGCCTGCTCAAAGGTGCGCACGCTGGCCCAGCGTGGCAGCATGCTCTGTAGAGCTTGAGTGGCTGGTGGTGGTAGTGACAGGAAGGGTGGGGTGAAAGGCAAGGGGGGAGGCAGTATGCTGGCTGGGGAGGAAGCGCTTGCTGAATCTGTAGCAATGACAGCTGCTAGCTGACTGGTTGCCGCATCAGTGAGCTCTGCAGTGTCCTGCAGGTGTGTTCATGCATGGTCAAAACCAGAGCATGCGCAGTCCAAGGTTTTCTTAGGACAGGCAAGAGACTGCAACCGGAAGCAGGTCAGAACCTTGTCATGACTGCCAGGCAATGGTCCTGCAGGTTTGCTCATGCATGGTTAAAACCAGAGCATGCGCAGTGCAAAATTTTCTTGGGACAGGCAAGGATTGCAACCAGAACCTTGTCATGACTGCCAGGCAACGTTTTGAAGAGGCTTGTGAGCTGCAGAGAGACTTACCTTGATGGCAGAACTAACTGGCAGCGCCCAACCATAGACCGCTAATGGGAGCGTCTGATACTGGCCACGCAGTAGCAATTGCTTGGTGAAGATTGGCTGCACACAGCGCGTGCTCAGTCATTGGCCAAGTCGTAGTGTGAAACAGAGTTACTGAGTTTGTGCTTACCTCCACCCGCACAGCTCGCGTTCCGCTGTCTGGCAGGTTGCAGTGCTCTGCAACGCAGGCATATCGGCTGCCTGACAGGGTGTGTAAGTCGTGTGCAAAGACATGCACATGTGGCACATCTGTGAGGCTGCCAGTGCCAGGAGCTGCTCCAATCTTGACGCCTGTTAGGCAGATAACGTTTGGAAAGTGGACCTGCAGACACAACACAGGGACATGTCTACTTGCAATAATTGCGAGTAAAGTGGCTGGGGCAACGTAAAGCTGAACGTTCAGTTAGCGAGCACCTCCTCAACATGGTCACCAAACTTGTCGTGCGTGAGAATGCGCTTGAATAACACAACATCCTTATGAACTTTGGCCTCCATGTTATGACCGGAGTGGCGGTGGAGCGGCAGCTAGGTATGCATGATCAGAAAAAGCGACGAAGTCCACAGTTGCACTGAATCAAGCCGATCAAGGATAGAGGTATCGACACAACTCGAGACATCAACAACCGTTTTGTCGGCAAGCTGGAACGCATAGTCTTCTCGACTTTCCGAGCTTGCTTGTGCTACTTGTTCGTCTCATAAGTATGTGCTGTCTGTAGCCTGGGTCAGTAGCTTGCTTGTGCGCTATCGCGAGTCTGCCTTGCAATATTCTGGCTGGCCTGGATCACAACTGAGCCAATCTAATCAAATTGTTCGAACAAAGGGCGTTCGATGGCGGGGCCGGCTTCACTCTTGCCCAACAGCGTCCCGGCCAGCAGATCACTAGCTTTCCGTCCCATCAGAGACGTTGCTGCTATAGGATTCACCTCGTCTGCTAATCACAGCATTGGCAGGCAAGCCAACAGTGCGTCTTTCCGTAGAGCCAAGAGAGATCAGTCGCTGCGCAAGTCACTTCAGATTGTGGCTGCTCGCACCGAGAGCGCTGACTTGCCGCTAGGAGACACTGTACCTAATTTTCAGGTACCCAAGTGGTTGCATGAGCGAGCTTGTTCGATGTTGCCTTGCACCTGCAGATGGGACACAATTTATCATCAGTAGCCCTGCTCTGCAGCTCCTCGAACCATTGACTGGCGAGTTGAGGCACTTGCAACATACCAGCGGCTCAAAAGGGACACTTATTGTTTTCATGTGTAACCATTGTCCATTTGTAATCCACCTGCGAGGTTGGTTGTATGTAGCGCTACTCCAGTGTTGAATTCTCCTTTGCAGCCATCAAGACGCTATAATGCACTGTAGATGCTCTTGTCCAGCTTGCAAAGGACATCAAATCACATGGAATCGAAACAATAGGCATATCATCAAACTCAGTCATCACACATCCACAAGATGGTCCTGATAAAATGGCTGAGGACGCTCAAAATTTTGGTATGCCTCCTTTCGTTGCGTTAGAGTCCAATCGCCTCTCAATGGCATGCCTCTGAAGATCAACATGTCTTCAAGCTGTATGGCCTCTGGCTCAAACTTTTGACCTATATACAGGGTACCCTTTCAGATATTTGTATGATGAGTCTCAAGAAGTTGCTCAAGCGTACAAAGCTGCCTGCACACCTGAGTTCTACCTGGCAGATGCTAATCTGAAGCTTTTCTACCATGGACAATTTGACGAATCTCGCCCGTCAAATGGTGTATTGGTCACAGGTAGGTCCAAAGATGTGTTTCCATAGGCAGGATGTGCAGGCATATCCATCTGTCATCTTCGGACACATCAACTTGCTCTCCTCCCTTGTAGGAAGCTGCAGTACATGCTGCCAGTGTGAGACAAGTCAAATTGCAATTTTGACGTTTTGATGCTTAGCCATGCCAAGTTATTGATGAATTTTGTCAGTTGTCATGTAAGTGGGGTCTGTGACCATTTGCCATCTTGCAGGGAATGATGTCAAAAGTGCTATAGACAGCTTGCTCAAAGGGGAGGCACTGATGCAGCCTGTGCGTCCAAGCATGGGGTGTGGAATCAAATGGCACCCTGCCAAGCAAGTGGCTTGAAGGAAAGCATTTTTATAAAGTACAAAACCACAGACTCAGTGACCTTGATAAGTTGATCCAGGACTGGTCCAGATACCTTGGATACATTTTCCCAATGCACAAACATGTTGCTCTGGATGTCCAGATTTGTAGTATGCCTGCTAAACTGGCCCCGGACCTCAGGTATCCCACTGCGTCAGAGATCATAAGTGTTGGGCTGCATAAGCTCTTTTTCTTCCTTTCTCATTTCTTCTTGACCATCTTTGTCAACAAAAAATGAGAATTCTGTGAAAAAAGGGAGGCTTTGCAAAGCATTGAATGCATTGAAATGAAATGCCTCTTTTGAAGGTTAGGGAGTTTGCACAGCTTCAATTTCTTGCCTGGAACATTGCCACAACGCCCTATGGCGTGCTCTGCGATCTCGTGAGATATTTGTCGTTAACGCAGCCTGCTGATGCCCTTTGGCCAGCTTGTGATAGGTCCAGCTGGCAGCGGAAAAACAACGTATTGCAATGGCATGCAGCAGTACCTCACACTGCTTGGCCGCAAGACAGTGGTGGTCAACTTGGATCCAGCCAATGACTCTTTGCCCTATGAGTGCGTGATTGATATAAGCGAACTTGTGTCGCTGCAAGAGGTGCAGGAGAACCTCAATCTTGGACCGAACGGAGGTGACGAACTGATCTCGACTGTGGCATAGCAGTGATGCCCAGAGTACACTTGCTCGTGATGTATTGTTTAATTTCATGAATGCACGAGATGCCGAGGAGTGTTGCGGGGCTACAGGTCTGGTGTACTGCTTGGACTACTTGGACAGTAACTTAGACTGGCTGCAGGAGAAGCTTGCGCTTGTCCAAAACGGTAGGCAATCAGCATGATAGCCTGCTGTTTTTCCACTCACTAAGCCCCATGCAAAGATAGTTTCACTGTGCAGATGATGCTTCATACGTGCTTTTTGACCTACCAGGCCAGGTGGAAATTTTCACTTTGCATGACAACCTGCGGCACATTGTAGACACAATCACCAACAAATGGGACTACAGGTGAGCTGCACGTCTCAAAGTCTTTTCTTATCAACATTGTTTATTGACGAATGATTGATTCCCAAAGGTGCCCTCCCTCATGGTACCTGTCAACGTACCTACATGAGCATCACCAGGGACCTTATTGCGTCTCTTGTATGTGCAAACATTGCAAACTAGCACAAGGTTTGTCTCCTCATGCAAAATATCAAGACGTATATGCACATTGTTTCCACAAAATGATGCCATGTTTCCATGTAATGGTGTCATGTATTTGCAGGCTTGCTGCTGTGCACCTGGTGGATGCGCACCTATGCACTGACCCAGCCAAATACATCAGTGCATTGCTGCTGTCTCTATCCACTATGCTGCATCTGGAGCTTCCCCATGTGAACATACTGTCCAAGATAGACCTCATAGAACAGTATGGCAAGCTGCAGTTCAACCTAGACTTCTATACAGAGGTCAGCTGTGTGCCCAGTTTTGCATGTGTCTAAGACTGTGCCACGGCCCACACTCCTTATGGCACTGTTGGGGGACTTCATTGCAATAATGCACGTGCTTACTTGCATAAACTGTGCAGTGAACAGGCCTCCTGCCAACTGTGTGCTGTGTTACAGGTGCAAAACCTGTCGTATCTGGTGCAAGCTATGGGTAATGATGCTTTCTCCAAGCGGTATAGGAAGCTCAGTCAGGGCCTGTGTGAGGTGAGTTCTGTGCCAGCATGCATGATGGTCCAGCAACAAAAGCCGGGTCTCCAGTTCTCATGGCACAAGTGTTGATAAAAACAGGCAATGGAGACATGATGTGATGCATGGTTTCAGTGACTGCTGACGTATCTCCCTTTCACAAGGTACCTGCTGAACAATGGCAGGTCAAGTGTTATGCTGAGAGGTTTGCACACGTCCTGGCTAAATGTTGTTGCACCCATGCGTGCAAAGTAGAGACTTGCGTTGCAGGTGGTTGAGGACTATGGTCTGCTGAACTTCACTCCTTTGGCGATAGAAGACAAAGAGAGTGTTCAGCATGTGCTGTCCTTGATAGACAAAGCAAATGGCCATGTGTTTGCTGGTCTGGCATCCGGACAAAACCCATACCCTGCTGAGTTTGTGTACGGAGCAGGCTTAACTGCTGCAGACACAGGCGACATGGTCAGCAAGTTTGAAGAGAAGTATGTCGTCAAATCAGTGCAGGAGCGTATTCCTGCGACGGGAACGTGAAATTACCTGCTATACATAACACACACCAACTATGGTCTGGAATATCTGACTTTCAATGTTTTGACATGTCTGATTATAGCGGTGACTCACTATTGCAGAAGACCATGCTGTCTGCCCATTATAGCAGCATACCAATACAAGGTTCCCTCATTGCTAATGTCTAGCAATTTGTCCTAGGTCAGGCCTGATCTTAATCTGTCATGATTATCACTTAATCACCAATGGCTGCAGAATTGCAATTGGTAGGGAAGATCGGTCGGCATATGGGGTCAACAGAAGGGTTGGAGATGAATGCAGGTGGTAATGCTTAGTTTGCAGCAGCCAGCATATTGTATGAGCTGCAACATTGTCTTGCCAAATGCATTTGAACGGCCAGCCAGCCACAGCTAGATGTATACCTCAGACCATCCCAGGTGTCAAACTCCCTGCCCTGGTTTTGGAACTGTCATGACTGTATCAATATACAGAAGCCGACTAGGCTTTGTGCAAGCTCAGGACCGTTTGGAGCTGTCCAGCACAGCATCTCAAGCAATTATGCATGTTTTGACGAGTGTTTTCGCAAACCATCAAAATATTGATGAGCCTGGCCAGTTCACAAATATATGCCACCCAGGTCAAAGATGCCTTTGCTACTGTTGGAAAGCAAGTGCACTCTCAACCTGCATTGTCTCCTAATTTAGCTACTCTATAGCCCATAGAGGCACTACACAGTGCTGCTCTTCTTGCCAGTCACAGGGTCTTCTTTCAGCATGTATCCAGTGTATAGGTTGTCTTCGTGAAATGTGGCTGCAGCTACTGCTTGGACATCAGCAGCTGTCAGTTGGTCCACTTGTTCAAGGTCAAAAAGCAGCTTCTTCCAGCTCCCAGCATTAACATGATATGAGCACAGTGCTGATGCCATGTTTGTGTTGGACCGTATACCATCAACAAGGGTCAGCTTTGTAGCCTGCAGAACACAACAGAATGCAGACACAAGCATACAAAAGCAGCAGCGGCCTTCAACATACCTGTACAGGCAAAGCAACTAAACGAAGTCCTTGAGAGACTGTCCCAAGTACTGGACTGGATAGGGCTGTGCAGACAAGCCTACCAGCCAATACACACATGCTGGCATGCGATGACACTGGTGCTACAGACACAGCACAGACGTGCAAGTGTTGCAAGCAAGGCATCACCATCACAACGAGCCTGCTCAGGCACGAGCCCATCATCCAGCTCAGCACTGCCCTACCTTCTTGATGCGGGCCATTTCCTTGGCAGAGGGTCCATTGTGAATGAGCCCTTGAGTCTCTTTCTGGAAGGCCTTGTCCAGGGTCTGCAGGCTAAATCCACTGCTGGGCTGACCAAACAAGACCAGTGCATTGGGGTGCTTCTCGCCAGGGTAGCTGGGCACTGCATTGGCGTGATATGCCTGCCCTGTTTCAACTAACCGAGTGTACAGCCTGGAGGTTCTTGACCCGCTCAACAGATCACTGCAGACACACATACACACACAGATTGCTGCAGGTGCATGCAGCTGGGAGGCTTCTGTATTAGAAAAAAGCATGCAAATCTTGAGTGGGCATGTTTGTGTGATCAGTCCACTACCAATGAACACAGGGCAACTTGACAGCAAGGTGAATGTGCAGATGGTGTGTACCAGCAGCATGAGCTGCATACTTTGCAAAAACCTTACCATGCTGATGACTGATGACCATGAATGATGCATGCAATGACCTTGCCGCTCAGACAGATACTCGACATATGCTGCATGGCAGTAAGCAAAATGCAACAGCATGCAATGGGAGAGACCAGCAAAATGCAACAGCATGCAATGTCAGAGACCAGCCAGCAAAATGTTTTCAGAACCACAGCATTGCCACTGTTGGCGCAAACACAGCAGCCTGAGTGCAGACTCCAGCCGAGAACAATGTGATTGAGGCATAGAGCTGGAATTGTGAAAGGGACTGACCAGATGATGTCCAGAAGCACAGCATCTTTGCTGGTCATGGAGGGGCGATAGTAGGCCTGCATGAGCAGAGGCCCAGCCTTGGAGCCCTGCTCAAAGTGCCTGGACCCCCCTTCAGGCCTGGGCAGGGGCTCTGTGTCGGAGGGGGACCCTGCTTGAGGCAAGCTGCTCATGCTCTGCCACCCCCCAAAGTACTTCTCTGCTAGCTTTTGTACCTGTCAAGATGCATGCCACACGCTGGCACAATGTTTTGAACTGACTTGGACAAGAGAAGGTCAGATGTATGACTGTGGTTGGTTGCTTTTTTCACCAGAACACTTGTTACACAAATGTGAGATTCTCACAAATGCAAAATTTGCCAGATGGACAAAACCCAGACACACCAGTGCTCAGTGACACACAGCACTCATTGAGTGTCAACAAGTCACCCACCACTGTTGTCATTCAGCAAAAAGACAGGTGACTGCCACCTGAACAGGTATGGACAGCACCAAGTCTGCCACCGGGTGCTGTCCACCGGGAGACGGAGTCGGTGGACAGCAGTCAAATTGTCCAACTCAAATCACGAGAACAGGGACTCACCACATCCACTTGCACATCTCCCACAACAGCAATGCTGAGTCTCTGAGGGCCGTAGTGCTGATTGAAGAAGGACTGAACCTCCCTGCGGCCCAGAAGGGCCAGATCTGCAGGGTAGCCAATGACAGGCCGCCGGTAGTTGTTAGTCATGGCTTGCGCTGCAAAGCTCTCCTGGAATTTGCCCATGGGTGAGTCGTCCACACGCATGCGTCTCTCCTCAAACACAACACGCTTTTCACTGTATAGCTCTCTGAACACTGGGGCCTGCACGACAAATGGTTGGATGGCAGTATAGCCAAACTGAATGCTGTAGTGCACATCAACAAACCTGCCCCATTAACACAGGAACTTGCACTTGAAAGTGTGCATGCTGGTCACAATTTGTCAGACATGAAAGCAATGAAGGACAGGTGGATGAGACAAGTTGCCTTTGACTATCTGTTCAGTTTTCCGTTGCCTCATGATCAAGGATGGCATCAGTTTGCGTGACTAAGTTGTGGCAGCTTGCATGGTCTTGTGACAGATGGCTCCACAAACTGAAACCGGACAAAAATATAAATGAAAATCTGACAAAAGAATGCAGTCGTGACTGACCCGGAATCGTTCTGCTTCAAGAGCAAACCACAGCTCTAGCTTGTTGGCTGGCATGGCCATGAAGTATCGTGTGGCATCATGTGAGGTGGTGGCGTTCAGCCCTGCTGCCCCTGCCTGAGACAGAGTTGCTCCAAACTCATTGGGGATGCTGAAAGCTGCTGCCTGCTCTTCTAGCTTCTGCATTTGGTCATTCAGCTTCTGGGCCAGCGCCACTCTGCCAGATGCCTCAGCTTCTTTCATGGAGTAGAAGACTGCAGAAACATCATGACCATGACCATGACCATGACCATGACCATGACCATGACCATGACCGTGGCAATGACAATGACAATGACAACGACAATGATGATGACAATGACGATGACAATGACAGTGACAGTGGGCAATGACAATGACAATGACAATGACAATGACAATGACAATGACAATGACAAATGACGATGACGATGACGATGACAATGACAGTGACAGTGGCAATGACGATGACAGTGATGATGACAATGCAACACATGGCAGATGGCGAGCAGCATGCTTGTAAGCAGCGGTTGTGAGCAAGAAGGAACACAGTCATGCTGCTTGGTAGGGCAGTGCAGGCGGTGTTTATAATCTATGTTGGCATTGGATGTGCAAGATGTGCAACGGCAAGTACAAAGCCATGCTGCATGAGGTCCACCAAGCAGCGCAATCAACAGAAGTTTCACACATGCTGGCATATGCAGAAAAGATGGCAATCACCCTCGTCAAGGGCTCCAAGGATAGGAGCTTCTTTGGCATAATCTTTTGTCCCAATGCGAGGGCTGTAAGCACTGTGGCAGACAATGCAAAATACACCAATTGACTTTGCAAGCTTGGCACTGCAACACGTGAATGTGATTTGTTGCTCACCTTTGAAGGCCATGTGCTCCAACAAATGTGCAATACCTACAGGAATATACAGGCTTAGGCATGCATAAAGACAAAAAAGCCCACAAATGTCTGAAGTGGCAGATAGGCATATGCACCTGTTTGCCCATCAACCTCATCAAAGGCTCCAACATCTGCATATGTGTGGCAGGAGACAATAGGTGCAATGCTACGCTCCAAGACAATGAAATGCAATCCATTGCTGAGCGTGAACTCTTGCACGCGAGCCTCTAAGCTCTGAGACAAATCTTCACTGCCTGCCACAAAAGTGTTTTTGACTGAGACTGGATAGCTGACTGCTCGAGCATATCCTGAATGAAACCTTTCGAGGCGCCTGGCTGCTGGGTCGCCAGAGAGCTGGATGGCTGACACGCGCTTGCTGCCAGGATGCCTCCTGTGGCCAAGATCGCTTCTCTTCGGTTGAGCTCCGGCTTTGCGGCCGTAGATTGCCTGGATGCATCTTGAACACCAGAAACTGTGCTCGATCTCGATTCAGGTGCCGGCCGCCTGCTGGATATCGCAAACTTTCGCTCTGGATCAGCAAGTTTCGGGGGGGTGGCATGTGTATGTTTGTGCAAACCGTCCGCCAAAAGCTGTGGTCATAGATACTTCGCTACTTTGGTGACACCGTAAAAGTGATCTACGCACATTGCGCTGCGCGATCTGGAACTAGAAGCTGTTGTGGGAGTAGACTTCCTCAGCAGTTTTGAGATACACTTCCTCAGCAGTCCTTCCTCAGGAGTTTTGAGATGCACTTCCTCAGCAGTCTCAGCGTATTTTCCAATCATTTCAACACTTCTGCTTGCATGCATTTGTGCTGGAGAAAGCTTTCATGCCAACAATGTGCCAAAGTCTGTCCTCATGCTGACGATTAGCACACACAAGTGTTCTATACCACTTCAGGTTACCCAGGTATGTTACACGTGTGCGGAATTACTAAAGCCTAACTGTCATCCACCGTCCCTCAAGCCTAACGAAAAACGCAGAGAATGACGCCATGGGTTTCCCAACTACAGGCGCAGCTGTCATGATCGTCACTTCCCTTGGCTATGATACACAAGCTAGCAGTTCTAATCGCCAACCACAGCTGTAAATATGGTCCAATGCCGTATTGATACATGCTAAGATTTGCTATGGTGTTGTGAACACTAAAGCTGACCACTGTCCAAGCGCAATATACAAGGAGCAAATGAAGAAGATCCCGCCATTCCCCTCATCCCACACTGTCCTATCATGATGCATCACTCAAATGCTCAATAAGTGCGTGGGCACTGTCCAGGTCACTATTCTCCGTCGTGGCAAAGTCTGTGAAGGTCACATGCTTCTCAGAGCCATACTCAATCTTCAAACTAGCGCTGTCTCCTGCATGGAAATTGTCAAAGGCATTGTTAGGTACCACCAAAAAGCACGTAGTGACAGCTGCTGATGTTCAGTCAATCATTATGCAGAAGAAGGGCAGCAATTGCTGGGACAGGCCTGCTCCCCATCAGGCAACAAAAGTATTGGACAATTTGGCTGGAAACAGAAATCAACACTGCTATGTTGTCAGTGATGACAGTGGAGTCAACTGGCAGTTGGTGTGCAAGCTGTCGGTAAACACAGGTGCCTTGCACGCTTGTCAGTAGCTGTAGAAGATCTCCTTCTGATACTGCGCACAATAGCAGGCCAATGACAGGATGTGCAAGTGAGATGCATGCCTCCTGTACAGTGAACAGGCAACGCGACGCAATACTGCCAGCATCAAGTCTAGTGACTGTAGCAAGGCATTACCTCTCTTCTTGGGCTGGATCTTGTTGGAGGCCTTGACTTGGCCATGCTGCACCTTGACAACAATCTCCTGTCCATCTCTGGTGCAGGAACTGAAGCAGGTGTGCTGGGCTGTGATGTACAGGGTGCCAGGGAAAGGCAGCTGCAGTTGAAAACACCACAGTGTTGGCTCTTCAACCAGTCAGCAACTGTGGCAACAACGCAACAAAGGCAGTTGACAGCTTCAAGCTTATGACAGCAGCTGGTGAGGTTTCTGAAGCTTAACGCAATGCACAGCATATGAAAGAGCTCATGTTACCCAGGATATGACTGGACATATGGCATATGATGGCAGCAATGTTTTGACTGTGTCTGTCGCACATTCGATGCATATCCCATGCCAGAACAGCATGGCAAAGATGATGTCTTGCCACGCTGTTCAGGAATGGGAAATGCATTGAGTGTGCAACAGACGACAGACGTGGCAAAAATGATGTCTTGCCATCTGATGTAATGTTGATTGCATGGCCAGGACCAACCTGCTGTTCTGGGGTAAAGTCATTGTGAGAGCAGGTGTAGGTCTGCAACAGGGCACAAGCAAAGCGCTCCAGAAGCTCCTCAGACGGCTCCAGATCAAACAGCTCAGTCAGCTCTGAGCTGCCCTGTATCATTGCATCCAACACTCAGGTTCGAAGTTGCTTGGGCACAGCCTTGTTGTGTCCCCGGATTTCAAAATTCAGGACATACCGGAGTGCACAATGATCCTGTACTTTCACATGGAGCAGCATACACACCTTACAGACAGCTGCCTGTTAGTGTTGCTTGACACAGGGCAGGGAGCTTGTGCTGCAGTGGTAGACACCATGTGATCAGATTCTTGCGGCATGCTGATGCTGGGATTACCTGCTGAGCTTCTGTAGCAGAGCGTGCAGATGTGGTGGATGGCTGGGAGGGCTTGGGCACACCTGGGTCCAGGTTGGCCCACCAGCTGCTGACATCATTGGCAATGGAGAACATCCCCTTCTTTGCCTCATTGGCGCCACCTAGCAGCTGAACAGGAACAACAAGATGTGTCAATCATGGGCCAGTTGGGAAAGAATCTGTCTGGCAGGAAGGGTACTACTTGCGTGACAGATGACTGCAGCGCTTCCTGCGTCAGCCATTCGAAGTGTATCAGTGTCAGAGCAAGAACATTCTGAATCAGGACAGGAATTTTATATGGCAAGGCATGTTTGGTGAGAAGTAAATTGCAAGCACCTTTGTTGACACGTCCTTGAGGTTGAGATTGTTCACCGTGGCAGCTGCAAGCGCTGCAGCTTTCTGAGCAGCACGCTCTGCATCTTTGAAGGGGTCAAAGTCTTTAGGGTTGTCCCCTGCCAGGTCATGAGCTTTAGCCTCTTGAGCTGCATTCAGAGATACAGCCATGTTGCTACAGGCTGGGCACAAAGCCCTGCTGTGGTGTCGATGCAGCATCTCAGCTCAACATACCTGCGTGGGATTTAACCTCTGCATTCCCTCTCCAGCTGATGTTTGCGGAATCGCCCTCAATAGGATCATGCAACTCACGCAAGGACACGTCCTTCTTGTCATTGGGCTGAATCATGTCATTGTCATCATCAATCATATGCATGGCAGCTGGCTTTGCGGTCGGTGCAGGAGGGCGCCCGACTGATTTTGCCTTTGAGCCTGGTTCTGCTTTCTGTGGAACAGTTGGTGCAGGCACAGGCTTCTGGGGCCGATCCTCCTCAGAGTCTGAACTGGTGTGGCGGTCTAAATCCTCGAATCTTACTTCCTCAAAGCTTGAAGCCTGAGACAGTTGACCAATGCTTGCAGCCCTTCTTGTGGAAGCGAGTAAAGGGTTTTGCGGAGGGTCACGGATTGGCATTATACCTCAAGATTGCCTTGATTTGCCAGCTGTCCCTGCTTGAGGAGCAAGCTGCAAGCAGGAATGTTGCTGAGAAAATGGTGTTATAGTTCAGATCAACATGCACTCGGTAGGTCGCTGAGAAAATGGTATTCTCGTTCAGATCAACATGCACCCGGCAGGCTGAGTCACAACTTTTCACGGACCAGAACGACTAAGCTCAAGAGCTGCACCGATTTTACAGCCCGTGCGGACTTTTAGACCAAGCGCAAGACGAGCAGCAGCAGGCAGAAGATCGGGCTTACCTAGCGAAAAGTTGTATGCTTCCAGAGCCTAAATCTTCCGTGTGACGACCTTACGGTGCGTTGCAAGTTCCCTGAAGGTATACACGCTCGATATGATTAGAATACCTCAGCTGCGTCCGCGTTGAAGAGTTTGTACAGCACAGCCCGGGTCGTTAGCTTGGCTTTCCCTTCTCGCAAGGGTGGTCCCAAGAGCAATCCCCACGGAGCCTGTCAATCACCGAACGTTGACTTACATTGCACCGCGATGCGATGAAGACGAGGACACTGCGCGAAAGGTTGTGCCGAGGCAGAAGGCATACATGGGAACGTGTTCAAGGACGCTGTCAGCTGGCTTCTTCTGCATTTTCAACTTGATCACTGATTTCAGTACCGCTCAGAACCGCTAAGGCGCTGTTCCAGCTTGAATGCTGCAAAGCATTTGTCATGGCAGACTCCAACAAGCGGCAGAAAACTTTACTCAGCTTTTTTGCCTTGCCGCAGCAAAGCAAAGCTGCTGATCAGTTGGTTAGTGCTCCTCACCTTGGCAGAAGCGGTCAAGACAACAAGGAGGAATTGAATAGAAGTGATGTAGCTTTGGCAGGTGGCAAGCAGAAGTCTGAACAAGTGTTAATTCCCGACACTTCCACACAAGGATTTGTGGCCCTAAAAAAATCACTGACAGACCAGGAGCCTACCCTAAGCCAGCCCATGTCTGATATCTCACATGTTGACACAGATGCCCAGGCGGAGCACAGCACAGCGCGCAAGTCAGACACGTCAGACAAGCAGAATTCAAGCTTGTTGCTGTGTGTGGACAGCCCAGACCCAGCTGCCTCGGATACTGACAGTGAAGGCAGTCTGCACAAAGTCAACATGAATGCAGCGCTTAGCAGAAATCTGGAAAATATAAATGTGTATGAGCAGCAGGTAAGGAACTCGGTAGGGGCCATGTTTGCATGCAATTGTGCCTGCATGCTGTTCTGCACCAGATGCATTGTGGGTGACAAGTTGCTTGTGATCAGGGCAGAGGCAAGCGCGCATTCAGCGTAACCATGAGAGAATGCAGAGTCTGGGCTTACAGCATATGGCACATGTGCCTTTGTCTGCCGCAGTGCCTCGCCCAGCAAAACCCAAGCTGCCTACCAAGACAAAGGCAACACCCGCTCCTCAGTGCTCATATAGCCTACGTGCACGGGCAGGCTCTACAGCAGCTGAGCTACACCAGCCTGCAGGCAGCAAGGTAAGCTGGGACGACGCTAATCACGGCAATGGAGACAGTTATGGCTTGATACGACCTGACCGCTGAACTTTGGACCAGTAGTCTGATTGTCATGTTGCTTGCGGAATAAACCAACTAACTCTTCAAGTCACATCTGCAGACAGTCATGGCCTTGATTACCCCGGAACTGTGTGCACAGCATACATGATAATGTTCACAGCTCCCAATGCATAACAGATGTGCTCTTCGTAAAGCCTTCCTGCGCATGCACAAGTTGTGCTGTCACCTGCAGTAATATATGTAGGTGGAACAGGAGTATTGCCTTCTGTGCAGGATTTGCAAGGTAATCCAGGAGGGTGCGAGTCAGTCCCAAGTATATATGATGACTCTTCAGTCATTACATATGTGTGTCAAGCACAGTCACCTAGCAGGTACAGTGTACATCAGCAAGCTCAAACAGTGCGGGCAGAGTACAAGGCCTTGAGGGTCAACCAAGGCCAAATGGCACACATCATGGTGTGTTCTGATCAGTTGCAGCAGATTGCCCAACTGGTGCCTGTCTTGCAATCTTTGTACAGCGTGGACAACATTGCTGGTGACCCTCAGCAGCACCACCATGTTTGGTTGGCATGTGTTGCAACGTGTGACTACCACTGCATGTAGAAGCAAGCTGCCAAAAGCAGCCAGCAGTGGCATCATCAATGGCTTCTCAGAGCTGCCTGGTTGGCTGTCAGACAGCAAGCTGGTCAGGGCCTATAGGTGAGACCAGGCGTTTCCCTTCCACAAAGTGCAGCTGCACTCTCTTCTCATGTACATGGTCTGCACTGAAGTGTAGCATGCAGTCTGAGCAGCAGCTCAGCTCTGGCATGCCAGCAATCACGTGCTTGGCAGTGGACCTGACTCTACAATGTGATGTTCTGTCAGCAAACATCTGGCACATTCAGTCTACCTAGCGCTGGTGCCGTCACAGCTGTATTGTTGACACAATAAGCTTGACCAATTACTTGAAGCCAACTCCATAGTCTTCAACAAAGTGAAAGTTGTGTAGTGATTCTGCAGCATGGACGTCCAAGGCAGCTTGCTGGCTGCCGGAGGCAAGAATGGGCATGCTGCAGTATTTGGCATTCAACAAGCAATGGTACCCTCATTTTGTCCTCTGCATGCAGCTCCAGGGACCTGCCACCCTGTCGATGCATGCCAGTGACACCTTGGCAGCTGCTCGCCTCCTGTGTTGCTGCCAAAATGATTTGCTGAATGGACTTTCATCCACCTGAACAGATGATGAGGCAAGCATTGGTTTTCACTGATGCATCCATTCCTACGGGCTATCTTGCGCACGCACCATTGCCTCAGTCTGATTGGTATTTTCTGCATGATTCCTTCACAACCATGATTCAATGCGCACTTTGACTGTAAATTAGTCCATCTATACATGCAACTGCAGCATGGGGTACTGCTTTCAGGCAGGTGAAGAAGGGGAAACAGCGCCTCTGCTCTCAGCTAAGCTGCACAAGAGCTGGATTGCAGACGTGCAGCTGCTGCCGGCAGTGCCCTTTGGTGAACAGGAACAGAAGATGGACTACGCCAGTGCAGTTGTGAGGCTGCCGCAACTGCTGACTGCATCCAACGATGGTAGTGTGAGCATGTGGGATCTGAGCAAGTGCTGTGATGGCAGACCGCTAGAGGCAGCACACACTGACACACTCCATACAGGTTGACAACCTCGTCCTGTGTGTCAAGCTAGGCATGCACCTATGATGAAAGCTTCTTGCATTTTGTATGGCTGTGTTGAATTGGAGCTCGAGCACCCTGTATGACATGCATCTGTCTTTTGCTGGCATCATGTCAGGCTTTCATCAAAGCATGGTCAGGCCACAATGTGTCTTTTTGGGGCACAATGTGTCACCGTGTGAACTGCATGCAGGCATTGATTTCACATTACAGGTTGTGCTCATGCACAGTGTTTGCTTTGTGGCCATGCATGATTGCTGGGGTTCAGCTATAGCTGCGTCAATTTCTCATGCTAATGGTGCACACAAACTTGAGTTCAATTACTGTTTGTTGAAGACATCTGGCATGCTTATGGCAGCTGTCTGGAGGCTGTTGAGGCCACCAGCTGCAAATAACTTGCAGGCTTGTCCACATGTGACGCAGCAGCTAAGTAGTGGACAGCAACCTGTGTGTGTCCACCCCACTTTGTGCATGCAGGAGGCATTTGGTCCATGCACTGTTACGGACGCAGCATCGCAACTGCTTCAAAGGATTACAGTGTGGTTGTATCCAGCCTAGATGCTGCTGGATCTATCACGGTTGTCCAAAGCTACGAGCAGCAGCATGCTGGTGCTGTCAAATGTGTTCGCTGGCGGGACAACCACATCCTTGCTTCCTGTGGTAACGACATGTGAGCACAGCACTCTCGCCCAAAACCCCGCTGGCTGTTCAGCTTGATTCATGGCTGCATGCAGCACAGATGAGATGGTTTCACCTCAACTCAATCCCTTCGTGTAGTAAGTCACATGCATCGCTGTTCATGTGGTGGTCTGATGGCTCTGGTGCTTTGTCTTGACGCCACAATGTACTCATATGATTGCAATGAATGCAAGCGTGATCAAGTGCAGGAGCGTCAAGGTGATAGATACCAGAAGTCAGACCATCAGTCAAGATATACAGGATGCGCATGATGGTTGTGTCAACTGTGTGCGCTGGCATCCTGGGGATCCTTCCTTGCTGCTCTCAACTGGCACTGACCCCTGCTTGCACCTGTGGGACCTGCGAAACACCAAGCAGGCTTTGCACACCTTTCGTGGACATACTGTGGCCGCCAGGTGACACCCCAACGCAGACCCAATGATAGTAGTGCCGCTGCACTCAAGACTGTGAATTTGGCAACGAGTGCATCTGCTGATACAGCAAGTCTAGGCTATGGGTCCTGTTCAGCTAAGCTTTGATTAAAGAGGGTGTAGTGACCGTAGAGCGCAGTTCTAGTCTTGATACCATCTGGAATTGGGCCAAGGCCTGCATGCAAGGGCAAAGATAAGAAAATTTCCAAAGTTTTAATCTGTATGTCTTCTCTTGATTCCTAGGGCTGTCTGGTATGAGCAGCTAGAATGGCACTGCCTCATTTGTGATCTTGGCCAATATGTGGATTTTGGGTATTCGGTCACATTTAGATTGTTGTGTATTACGTCACATTCAGCATGCATCTGGTACTCATGCTGTACTACCAGCTTTGTAGCATGGTGTCATGCCCACTGGGCTAGTCTTGATGTCAGATTGCAACATCCTTCAGATGTCTCAGGTCCTGCATGTAGTTCTCTGTCACCCGCAAAGCTTCACCAGCTGACCAACTGAGGGCATGCATGCATGCAAGATTCAGTTGCTCTTATGCCTCATAGCTCTGGCCTTGCATTGCAAACTACAATGTCATGACACTGAGCCATTGTAAGAGGGCTTTTACATGGCATTCTGCATGACACATGACAGTTCCAGGCAGCTAGTGCAGCTTGCCATGATGCTAATGCAGGTGCAGTCAAATATACCAGGCCAATTTTGTAGCCGATGGCGCTGCAATTGCATGCGGAGGGCCAAAGTCATTACAGCTTTCTCTTTACTGCACGTCTTCTGGCAGGTACGCATTCCATCAATCGCACGTGTAATTTGGCAACATGCAATTCTGTTGCTTTGCGCCAGCTCAAATATCTAGATGCTGGTTCAGTGATTAGCTCATTTCGTATACTGAGCTGCAGAGAGCACAGAGTGATGGCCATGACTCAGATCTGTACGTGCACTATTATGATGACACATATGTATCCTGCAGGACTATAAGTAGAGGGGATCTTGGGTTTGAGCCGATGACCATGCTGTCAGTGAGTACTACTTTGTTCTGTGCTACCAGCAAGCAGGTTATGGTGTACCATGAAAAGCTTGCAGCTGTCTCTAGAGATGAAACCCATCAGTGAGCAGTTGCTTGCTCTTCCAATTGTGCCATTGTGCAATATATCAATTCAGTCTGGTGTCACTGGAGCGCCGTGCATGTGATGTCAAAATTGTGATGATTTCCTGTTAAATTGCTCATGTGTGGTATTTGTGAGATGCTTGTTTGATGCCATGGTTTCTGATGGACCTGATGATCACAACACTGCTTGAGTGGTCATGTACAACAGATGATGCTGTAATGTATTGTTTCAGCCTTGCTGACATGATGTGCATCAGTGCCTGCTGATCATCTCTTTACGAGACAATTCAGACATCTGATCAGGCATGCTGCACCCACCAGCCTCGCGAGGTCAAAACATTGCCAATCAGATCACGAACCCAGATCAGAGCTATAGTAAAGACAAGTAGACTGGCATAACCTGGCAAAATTCGCAAGCAGCATCACTCAAATCGATACATGGGTGCTCCACACACACTCACCATTGCTGCAAGACCTGCTACATTGATAGCTTGAATCCCAGAACAAATTCCTAAGGAACTCTGTCCAAGCTGCCAGGCAAGAGTGCGATCATGTTTGCCAGTGAAATTATCTGCTGACCAAGGCACGCTGCACTTCACTGCCTACCGTGTAGCACATACACATGAACTTCATGATATCCATGTAGCTGCCAGAACCTAGATGAGGACCTATAGCCAATTATTTACCCAAGCCGACGTCCACACTTTGCATGCCAATCAGCAGCACAGACTAGCATGCTATATAGTAAAGCGAACTGAACTGAACATTTGGTCAAAGGTCAGTGCCAACACCAGCAAGGCCTGGAGCCTTGGTGCCAATTGCTTCATCTGCTGACTTCCAGTTGGTTGTCACAGTCTTGGTGTTTGTGAAGAACTGCACGCCAGCCTTGCCATACCTGTATACACAAAACGTGCTGATGCATTATGCACAAACAGACAACAGTCTGATGCTTCCAGATTCCCTTGTCTTGATGCCAATGTCATGCAAAAGCTATAGAGGCGTGGGAATGGCATCAAACAGCTTGACATGCGGCACACCACATGCCTATCTGTTGTCATAAATGCATCTTATCGCCAACGAGCTGCAAGTGCAAATGAATGTGAGGCAATTTGGTGAGCAGAAGCCCAGCAGGTGCACACTGCTCTGCATCTTCACTTTGCTCACATGTGCAAGTCTCCATCAAACGATCCTCTCCAGCCGGTGAAGGAGAAGAAGGGAAGAGGCACAGGGATGGGCACATTCACTCCCACCATGCCCACTTCAATCTCGTTCTGGTACTTCCGTGCTGCTGGCCCAGACTTTGTGAAGATGGCAGTGCCATTGCCGTGAGGGTTGGCGTTCACCAGCGCAATAGCCTCATCTAGAGTGTCTGCCTGCAAATGAATGCTGCCATTGCATATCACACTGCATCGCCCATCTACTTGCAAAAGGTGTGAAAGCCTAGGACAGACCCAAGTTGTTTTGCCAGAAAATTTCCTAGAACTTGCTAGGACATTGACAAATTTCACAGCAAGAAGCAGGGCATAATGTTGACGTAGTTTGAATTGACCAGCCTGCTCATCCACCATTGACATACAGAGATGGCAACAGAGTAAAGAACAGTACAGACACCGCCATCAGGCGATGCAACTTAGAGAAACGTGAGGTGTCCCCAAGCTTCCCTTAAAAGTTCCGGCCATATGATGAGGGTGAGCTACCTCTAAGCAGACTAGGACAGGCCCAAAGATCTCCTCATTGTAGCAATCCATGTCTGGCTTCACATTCGTCAGCAGAGTTGGGCCCACAAAGTTGCCGTCCTCGTAGTCTTGCACCTTGATGCCGCGCCCATCCAGATCACACTGGGCACCCTACAAGCAGCTGACAAGCTTAGCACCATGCAACTTGCTGGGCACCTCTGCACTGCATCCTGCACGACCTATGTGTGCATCCCCCAAATGAAAAGCAAGTGTGACGCATCCACACCACAAGCTTAGTCCAGAGGAACGCTTCCTGCTCTTGCTGTATGTCTCTCTTCGTGATCTCATCAGCATAGTTGTCCTGGCATTTTGTACCAACAGAAGCCATGACAGCGCATACAGGACTGATTGGTGAGTGCAAAGACAATGCCACAGATGGCAACATCATATTGGACTGCAACCTGCTTCATGCATGTCCCTTCCTGCAGAAAGAGACAATGCAGCAGGCACCGCCTGAGTGAAGCATGCATTGTCTCTTTCTGCTGGAAGAGACATGCATGAAGCATGTTGTATGATGTTGCATGCAGGAGCACAAGTCTGCTGGCAACACACTCTAGCTTCACACCTGCTTGATGCCGCTCTCAATCAGGTCTTCAACCCGTTTCTTCGATTCCCGAGTAATGACAGGGCCGACATCAGCCCCAGGCTCATGGCCAGCAGACACCTTCAGGTTCTTGGCCTTGCTGATGAGGGCCTCCTTGTATTTGCCAATGCCTCCCACAAAGACTGCTGCTGAGATGGCCATACACCGCTGCCCTGCTGCACCCATGGATGCCCCAACCAGGGCTGAGGCTGTTGCCTCTGGGTTTGCGTCTGGCATGATCACGGCATGGTTTTTGGCTCCCTTGTTTGCCTGCAGCAGCAGCATGATATCAATGATATTTAATATGTTTATAATAACAACAACAACAAAAACAATAATATCAATAATGATTATACTGATAACAATGATGATATTGTTGATAACAATTGACATTCCAGCTCATGATGAGCAGCAGCATGGCATTTGGGTTCGATGATGTAGCTCAGACCAGCAGTGTCTGTGTGATGCTGTGATGCTGCACCAGTGGAAGCACTCTGTAAGGCTAGGGGGTATAATTCTGACATGATTGCATACAAGTTCCCAACTGCATGGTCGTTACAAACGGCAAGGTGTGCAAAAATCTTGTGCCAACTACAATGCTGTCAGCGATGCAGGTCTGCATGTTTGCGGCCCACAGGCCAGAATCCTGCATCTACCAGTAGGGTAACCACTGAGTGCACAACACTGTTGTGGCCAATAGCAGTAATGCATTCAACAGCAATGTGATGTGGCAGAGACCAACACTTGCCTGCACGCGTTTGCCATTGGCTGATGCACGCTCAGAAATGTAGCGCCCAGCAGCATTAGATCCAACAAAAGACACTGCCTTGATGTCTGGGTGGTCCAAAATGTTGTTGACAACATCCTTGGTGCCGTGAACAATGTTGAGTACACCCCTGCATGTTCAGTACAGCTTAGACATTGCACAAGGCCTGTTGTGACACAGACTTATGCAGATTTTGCTGACTGCCATGCACTCCCACTGTGCAGATTTTGAGGGTGTGCCACTGCAAAGGATCAAAAAGTTGGCAACAGGTTGCAGTAGGCTGTTCCCCCTGATCAGCATGTACACCTGTCAAGGAGGGCATTCAGTCTAGAAGATGTTGGAGTGTGCCAGCAGGCAGACATGGCCTATCAAGCGATTATCAACCTGCCAATCAAAAGACCTTCAGTACAAGTGAGCACTGAAGGCCTTTTGATTGGCAGGCAACTGGCAATTGGCAACTGGCAATGAAACAACTGGCAATCAGACAACTGGCAAAAAGGCGTCTGACAATCAGACAACCAGCAACAGCAATGGGCAATGAAATTCATTCAGGCCATGCACAAACTTGCAACATGATGATCTGCGCAGAAAGCATTCTTGTCTGCACTTGTCAATCATGCCTCCTTGGCATATGGCATATCACGAGATCTCTGACAAGCCCATCAGCTCACAGAGATATCAGCCCTGAGCAACGCCATATGCGGACTGGCAGTCGAGGCCAAGTCAGTAGTATCACCAAGCACAGTGAGCTTACTTAGGCAAGCCAGCTTGCTGAGCTAGGTCTGCCAGCATGACTGCTGCTCCAGGGTCCTTCTCAGATGGCTTCAGCACAAAGGTGTTGCCAGCAGTGACAGCCACTGGAAACATCCACAGGGGAATCATGGCAGGGAAGTTGAAGGGGCAGATGCCAGCACACACCTGCACTCAGTGTGCACGCCGTATGTCAACACACTGTGTAGTATTGCGCACATGCATTTATTGTGATTACTATTGACAGGTTGTGCTCTCAGGTCAATACACATGTACTCAGCTTGGCTGAAGAACAGATGAAAGCTGTGTGACTGTACACTGGCATGGTGTCCTATCGTTTGACAAGGCGGCCAAACGGGTGACAATCAACATAAATGGTGCCAATGACTTTTGGCACAGGTACAATCACACAAGCAAGTGGACTATCAGCAACAACGCTGTCTGGGAACAGCATGATATGACACACAACTAACAGCAACAGACATGGTTGATAGTCAAGACTGTACTGGGCAGTGTGGTGAGGACAAGGTGCCTACCCCAAGAGGCTGCTTGATGCTGTAGGTGTCCATGCCTGTTGATACGCCCTCAATGTACTCACCCATCAGATCAGGAGCTAGGTTACATGAGTACTCCACCACCTCTGTAACACAGTGCCCTTAGTCGTGAAGCTTTGCTCCCAGCAGAAGCTTTGTCCTGAGATCATGTTTCACACACGCACAAAACATGTCATTTATAAAAACATGTATACCACAATGAAGCTGCTCATCATTGCCTTGCATCTCAGCCTGACAGCAAGATGTTATGATACATTGACAGTCATTTTACACTCAGCCTCAGCATGAACCCTTGCCCGTATGACAAAAGCCTGAAGTGAGCTGAACAATGCACTGCTACTGCACAGTGCTGATTGTCAAGGTATCACGACTTGATTGTTTGGTGTAGCATGGGCTGCACACCCACCTAGACCTCGGAAGACATCACCCTTGGCATCAGCAAGGGTCTTGCCCTGCTCCTGTGTGATGTTGGCTGCAAGGGAGTCCTGCAATCACGAGCTCATTGTCATGGGCCTGCTGACAGCATCAGTCTGCTGATCTGTAAGCTGAAGTACAGGGCTGACCATGTTTTCTCTGATCAGCTGCTGGAACTTGAACATGACTCTCTGTCTATGAGGCACTGGGGTACGCTTCCAGGCAGGAAACGCATCCTTGGCCGCCTGGACAGCCTCTTCGAACTCTTTGTTTGTGATGATGGGCATTCTGCTCACCACTTCTTGTGTAGCCTGCACGTGTGAACATGAGTTTCATCATATGTTGCAGGTGGCTGCGACAATGGCTCAGCTCTTGCTGCTTGTGCTCACATACCGGGATCTTGACTTCGACCCAGTCACTTGTCTCAGAGTCTCGAAACTCTCCATTGATCAACATCTTGGTCGTGCGCTACATAACAAGATATATCGTCTCGAGTACGTTCGTTTACGAAGTACAGCGTGCATGCCTTTCACTGCGCAACATCTTACAGATTCGGTTGGATTCGGGGCAGGTTGCGAGGCAAAGTGCCTGTTGGTACCAGCGCTGCCGGCACAAACCACTCGTGAACTAATCGGCCCATATTGTGCGCGCGTCGCTCGGCTTGCTTCAGGCAACACTGCAGTCAATAAACGCAGCATGCCGACGCAACTGACAGGCGGCCGATCGGCGAGCGGTCAATGCGGTGGATTGTCTTGATCGTGGTTGCGCGAGATGTTCCTGCGCTCCTGCGCAGTGTTTCGACATACGGAAACTCAGCATGCTATTGAGCTTAGGTGGCAATGACTGTTAGTGTGTCAAGATTAGTAAGGTTTCAAATCTGATCCAGCTTTTCAGAAGTATGTGATAACGGCAGCGCCGTGGCTTTAGCCACAACGACAGCGCACTGGCTTAGCCACACCACACGTCTGGCCGCCTGTCAGGGCTGTGTCAGGGCATGTATAAGCATTATCTCTGGGACAGTGTAGTGATTTACATGCCTTGACACTGCTTCAGCATGTTGTGCATAATGCAGCTTCCCTTCGTTGGTCATGCAAGTGCTTGTTATCTCGTGCGTTCAGATCATTTCTGGTGGATGCACAGGCTGGCGCTGCAAGACAAAATCACATCGCCAGAGCTGCTTTGTGGATTCAACTCAGCAATCTGTTATGGGCTTCAAGCTGCCAAGCTGCTGCCTCAACGCTCTCCTGGCTCCCTCTCAGGGAAGCTTTTTCAGGTCTGTTCTGTCAACAACATCGGAATCTGTGTTGCATGTCAAGGAACGTACCAGCTTTCCACGGCCTTCCTGGTCGACTTATTTCAATCATCACTGTTGTCTAGCCTGTTCGCAGCACTGTTGTGAGCCGTTTGCTTTGTGTCCAGCAAGCAATGGGCCAGTATGTGGTGTCCCTGCTTGTATCACCCTCAGGGCTCAACTTGGAGCTTGCTGAATTGTGGCGCACCCAATGCAGTGTTTGTTGATGATTACAAAGCTAGGCACCTGCTGAACCCCTAGAGCAACAAAGATCTATAGCAAGCCTTGTATGAAGCTATCTATGCTTTGTAACATTGACAGGTAGGCTAGGCAGCTGCTCAGTCCAACAGTGTCTTGCTGATTTCATGTAGCTTCTCATGTGGAATCTCACCTGTTGCAAGCACGCACCTCATGATCCCAAGCCGGGCAAGCTCCCAAACATATTTGCCCTTTTCTGTGAGACTAGTGCCATCAATCCTGACTACACAAGAGTTTGTCCAGCTGATGCAGGCGAGCTTGTGGTCAGGTGCTGAAAGCCTGATCACTCCCCTTCGACGCTTCGCCAAAGCTGCCAAGCTAGGACCTCAGGTATTGATTTCAGTTGGTAGCTGCTGCAGCCTGATACACACTTGCTACAACCTGACTTTCCAGTCCAGCTTCACAATACGTCTGCATCTGCTGCTCTTCTTGGCTTTTCGTTGCCTTCACCCATCAGATGCTGCATATGACAAACTACATTCTGATGCAGGATGACAAGCCACAATCAGTTGCAGGCAGTCCAGCAAGAAGTAACCAAAGTTGACGCAGAGATAGACAAGGCTAAGGGGGAGCTTGTCAAGGCACAGGCAGAAACTGACAACAAAGAAGCGGACTTCCTGGAAGACACTTTGGTGGAGCTGCGCAGGAAGGAGAACATTCTGCTTGAGCAGCAGACCATTCTCCTGCGAGCCCAAGTACCAGGTCAGGACTGCTTGCCATTGTCAGAACTGACTAAAATGGTATATGTGTTTTTCTGAAAGGATCGCAGCTTTTGTTCTTAAACCGGCAAAGGAACCCCAACATTTATTCTTACTCTATGTAACTATGTTACAGCAGGTGAGCTCTTGTTTCTACGCAAAATACTCAAGAGTGTCTGTGGCCAAAGGATGTCGATTCTGCTGCACAGCTTGGAAACGCTTCCATGTGAGTCATGCATGCATGTGGTGTCGAGAATCCCTTTCATGCTGGCAAAGGGATTCTCAGTGCTCAGTCAAAGGCACTAGGCAAATGGTCCTCTGCTCCAAGGGATCACCTTGTGACTCATGCAGCATGCCTAAGCTTGTATACTCACACATTAGCTATATAGCCAATCACAATAAGTTTGAAACTGTTTGTAGGCTCAGTGACATCAACACTGACATCAGACATATGGTAGGTACGTGTGCATCTTAACCACATGTATGTCTTGACTTCAGGCGGTCCCCAAAGAGCAGTAGACAAGACATGGAGGAAGATTGCACAGCTGGCACAGCTTGTTGAGAGCCCACCTCCTAGCTTTGAGGATTTGGATGCATTTCTCTTTGAGCATGGTGGCGTCAAGTTGCCTGTGTTGGATGCCAAGTATAATAGCTTAGTTGCTGCTAATGAGGCGCTCATGGCGCATATTGAGCCTGCATCTTTGTCTGGGGCAGAGGCATTGGCAGAGGTTGTGACAGGAGCTCTGCGTATGCAGTATGAGCCTGTTTCAGATGCGATAGCTCTTGCAGGTGTGCAAAGAATTGCTTTGTTCCGCAGAGCATGGCTTTATTATGCTTTTAGTTGAGGTGAAGACTGAAAATTGCATCTGAAAGCCAGTCATGAGGCAAGGCACATGTACAGAGACACCTAATGCAATTTGTTTGATGCTGAATGCGCAATGTACTGAGCTTTGACCTGTTTTTATGCAGCTGTTCAAGTGGTGTATGGGCAAGCTGCATGTTGCTGGTGTTGGCACAGCCAGGCTTGACAAGTGGCCAGTCTGACCACATTGTGTAACGCCGCAGGCAGTTACCAACTGTAACTACTTGTAATACTGCAATGACTCTGCAACTCTCGCTAATCCTTTGTGAACGCAACATAATCCTTACTGATCCTTGCGGAGCCTTGCTTTAACACTGAGAACTAGACTGACTGTTTTATCTCAACACGACTCCCTTTGGCATAGGCTCTACAGCTTTACACATTGCTATTGCAGGCTACGTGGATTCGCTTTTGTGGCATGTCTGGAAGTGCATGGACATGTACGACCAAGGAGCCAAGCTTGGTATGCGCCGCCAGAGAAACAGTGCTGAAGATTCTGCAGCAATCAAGGGCAAGAGGCCGGACTTCTGTTTCCTTAGCTCCAAGGCGTTGTTGTTCAAAGGAGAAGATACAAAACCTGAATTTGGGCTTGAGAAGGCAATAGAGGAGCTGAGTACCAAGCTGAAAGATTGGGGGGCAGCTGTCCATGGCCAGGTGCTGCAAGCTAATTCACCTTATTGTTTAGTGGCAGGACATGCACAATGTTGCATGAACTAAATACTGCAAAAGATGTTGTGAATGCAAAACACCACAAATGCTATGGACTCTGATTTGCGACTGTATGTTGCATGTGTAAGGAGCAGCATGGGTGTTTCCAGTTGCTCTTGTGTTGCAGGTGCAGTACCTTCTGTGCTATGCCTGTGCTGGCTCCCAGTTCCAGTTATGCGCCATGCAACTAGGGTCATCACTGGCTTACAGATTTCGCCGCCCATTGTCATGAGTCACCTTAGAGGACAGACTGCAGATCGTTTGGCTCGCAGTGCGGTGTTATTGGATCATGAAGGCGCAGCTTGAACAGTTGCCTCCAAGGTCGCTGCCTTTGAGTCGCATAGAGTTTACCACATCCAGTAAGGTGCAGTGTTTTGGCAACTTTGTTCAGAAGCGAATTACCTTTTCCAGTGAGACCTGGCCACACAGCCGTCGCAAGCTGATGGAAGACGTATACGCAGCCAGCAAACATTGTCCATTCCTTATACATGCCCAAGAGCCACCTCGTACTTCTCAAAATGGGCAAGAGTACGTTGTAGACTTGGAACCGGTTGGGCAGCCAGTCCGTTCCAAGTACTTTGACCACAGGCCTCAATCTTCCCAAGAGCTGAAGAACAGCATTAGGTGAGCAACATCACTTGCAATGACTAGCAGCTGATTGGCCATGGCTGGTTCTGTGGCCATGGCTGGTTCTTGCTCTGCACTCAAGCATTGCAGAGGTAGAGGATGGCTAATGGCAACAAGTGTTATGCATTGCATGTTAACATCAATCATGCTTGTGTATATGTGACGGATACTGTCACAATACACTGTCCTTACCCCTTTTTCTTGTCACGGCATCACTTTACGATCAATCTCCAGGCTACATCAGGCCTTTCACCAACCACTAGTGTCATCTCGGCGCTCCCTTACTACGAATACACTTTTACAGAGTATCTATCTGTTACAGTATACGTAGGTGTATACTTCATGCTCTGGATGTGTTGCACCAAGCTGGCTTTGCACATACTGACTTGCGGTGGGAAAACATCATACTATAGCATGCTGGTCACTGGGTGCTCATTGACCTGGAGTTTGCTTGTGTGTTGAACAGCGTCCCCTTTACACCAGAGGGTGAGCCTTTGTCATGTTTTTTCTTGTATGTTTGTGTATCTGTCTGTCTGCATGCCTTCAGAGAAAAGACTTAAAAACCTTTCTTCAACCAGTGCCACGCATTTGCATGATGCGGTTGTGTTCAGAAAAGTACCAGAAAGCATAACATCTGCTTTTGAGTGTTGAGATGCTGCTCCACATGTGTACTGGTAAACTCCTGAACATGCTTCAACTGCTGGAGGTCAAGCGCTCAAAGGGTGTACAACTCAAGGTGGACCAAGATGTGCTGACTGCAGGACATGACAGAACGGTGCGGTCAGAGTTGTACAAACAGCCATGGTCAGAAAGTTGTGACTTCATACTGGTTGGAGATCTGATAGAGGCATGCAATGTCCCAGATTTGGGTGACCAAGGAGTTGAGCTCAAGTACTGTATGCAAGCTGGACAATGCAACAATGCTGCATCCTTGCTGCAGCATCCATGGTTAGCTTGAAGCATCAGGTTCTGTGACACTGCATTGCTACATTTCCTGGAGGGCTCAAGCAGTTCTGTCTGATGAGAACAAGCCATCTTCCCTACACCGTCTGATGAAAGCAAGCCCTCTTCCCTGCATTGCACTGTTTATGCTTGATCCTAGTGCTATACCACTGTTGTGTGCTGTTGTGGAGTCCTAGCAGTAATCTGATGCTGTCAGGGATCTGGATGGTATGTTGGTTCAGTGTGTCTTGTATTTGCAGTCTGTTGCTGTGTTTATGGTCTCCCTTGCACAAGCATTTCACCAATGGATGCAGCTTGCAGTCCTGTGTACATTGTACTTGTTCCTGGCATCGAGGGTCATCAGTAACACATTGATCTCTGCCGTCCATTGTCCCTAGTCACACTGGGGGACAGACTGCAGATCCATTGGCTTGCAATGCAGACTTATTGGATCATGAATGCGCAGGCTAAAAAGTTACCTCCAGTGTTATTACAAACTTCGCCGTGCTAGACAGCGGAGCATGGCCAGAACTTTTCTCAGCCTTCACATGACATGCATGCAGGGACACGGCGCAAGTTTGATGAAGTTCAGGATCATTGTCTGCTTGATTATCCAGCTTGCAGTCACGTTGGATCAAAGCAAGTATGACTGACACTAGTGCGCACAGTGCCAGAGTTTCTACCTATGTGTGGGCCAAATGCTTGTGGTTGATATCTCAGGGGCTGTAATGAGCGTAGGAAGTGTGTTTTGTCTGACTGAATTCAATGAACTCACTGAAATGACCTATGTCCAGTTGGTCCCCAGGAAGTGTTTGCAAGCAGATAAATTGAATGCGGGTTGCATAAATGATTGAATGGCAACTTTATTGTCACCCAGATTGTCACCCTCTGTTCAAGACTGGCACGCAGAAAGAACAGTCGTCCGGGCCTTGCAAAGCCGCGCGCTGCGCCGGTATGGCAAATTACTATCATGAAGCTAGAGCGCATGCAAAGAATATTAAACATATGCAGGACGACAATAGGAGAAGAGCTGAAAGAAGGGCCGAGAAAGCTGGTGTTGAGGTCAGGCTCTCCCGGCATTTATGTTGTTTAGGCTGACAAGCCAGAATCGAATGTCCACGCGGACACATGCAGCATTCAGCATAGTGCATGACTGAAGCTTTTTGTGCCAGGCGGAGCTACCTATAAACTTGCTGAGGATTGATGGTCGCTCCTGCTCAGTGTCCTTGAATGACGAGCAGTATCAAGCAGTTCAGGGTATGGAGGGCATGATACCGATGAATGGCCAGCAGGACAATCTAATAGACCGTTTTGACGGAAGAGCCCTACTAGACTTCTATCGAGAACCTGTCATAAACAGACAGACCAAACCCAAGACAGAAGACGAGCTAGAGCTAGAAGAGGTCAGCCTCTGAAGCACAATGTGTTCATTCAACACACTTTGACCTAATGGTGACAGGGCCTCAGACTCTTGCTTTTGCTCTGTGCAGTTGCTTGCATTCGAGACCTACAGAGACCTTGTCAAGCTACTTCAGCAGAACCTTAGTGAAGAGCAAGGCTTGATTGCTGCTGAGCTGCGCAACATAGAGGAGCGTGCTTCTGCACGATCTGCTGCAGCAGCTGCTGTTGGCATACTGCCTGGCCAGAATGCTGCCTCTGCTTCTTCTGGAATACCTGCAGGCACGTCTGCAAAGTGCATACAATAAATCTGCTTGTTACTAGCTATCTGTCCAACTCATCATGCTGTACTGTGATCACCTGAGTATGCAGAGCACTGCAGCATGCACTTGAGATCCCTGTGCAGTAGTATAGCATGTTGTCAAAGCTGGTCAGATTGCAAAACAGCTACACACTCCCGCCACAAGGCACAGAGGCAAGGAGTTCTCCTGCAGCATATCGTCAGTCTGTGCACCAATTTCAGTGTTGGAAATGGATGCAGGTCAGGGCGAGTTCAGTGCTGTTGGCTTTTCATACGGCGCTTCAGCAGACGGCCCTGTGCAAAGCAGGGCAGGTGGGCCTATTGAGGACTTAGGAGAAGAAGCCAGCTCTGAAAGCTCTGGTATGCAACAGGGTAGCTCGAATGGTGACTGACTGCAACATACTCTGTATCCTGTTGCAGACACGCATGACACCTTTACATACAATGCTCTGTATGAGCATCCTGGAGCTGAGCTTTGCAGCTATACACATGCTGAGTCAGTGCTCCAAAAGGATCATGTGATTGCAACCACATGCTTGTTTGCTAAAAGTTAGTGTGCTTGCAGATTCTGATGATGAAGAGCGAGGTACGGATCCAACATGTGATCTTCTGGCAGCCAACCTGGGCATTGACCACTTTAGTGTGATGCTGCGTCGAGCTGACAAGCAGGAGGAAGATGAGGCGCTGGGACAAGTCAAACGGCCTAAGTAAGCCAGAATGTTTTGCATTATGTTGCTTGTGCTGAATATCAGCAAAATCTGCAGTCAGCCTGAAAACCATGCAATGCTCAAGTCCAGCACAGTAACATATAGACAGCTTGCAGTTGCATCTCTTGCAGCAGTTCACGACACTATGTTATATGCTCCTGCTTATGCATCATGTCACATCTGCCTTCACACAAGTGTGGTTGACCTTGACTAAAGATCTGCCCATGTTCCTGCGCTGTACCCAACATGTCTGTGGGGGCTTCAGGCGCTTATTCAGCCGCAAGAAAGCTGCTCAGCGTGCCAAGCGCATGGCAGGGCAAGGCGCAGGAACGTGGGGGGCTGTTCCTGCCCTTGCCCCTGCAAGGGGTCCCTTGGCAGGGCCCAGACCATCTGGTCACTCCAGCACGCACAGATTGTCGCGCAGGGACAGTCCTACCTATGATTACCATGGCAGGTAATGCGTCGTGTGATCTTTCATTAGCATCCTGCTGTGGGGAGTCACATGCCAAAACAGCTTACTCTGCTGTATATCCACAAACTTATCCTCATTCCCAGTCTACCCTACACCATGCGGCCAGGCAGGGGCTTTCCTGCTGATGACTTTGTGCTTCATTTCAAGTGATCACCTGCTCCAAGTGTGATTTCTGCCAAAAGCTCTGACGCTGTCATCGCGTGCAATGAAAAATTCACCCATGTATATTGCCACACAACTGTCTGGAAATCCCATCACTAAAGACGAACAGATGTTGTGCTGTTCAGGAAGCGGTCTCGCTCAGTCTCTTCATCACGGTCAAGATCTCGGTCACCACGCAGGTCAGTGCTCTGCATCTGTTCTTTGACTTGCTTGTGACCCTGTGCACCAGCCAGAATGTCAGGAGTTTCGTACACATCTGCTCCCTGTCTGCCTTGCCAGTCTGCAGTATGTCATGCTTGAGTTTCTTTGTCTCACACTATGTTGCTCACAATGCTGCTGCATTTGTAATTGACATGGCATATATCAACTGTGCATGCACTCAATGTCAAGAATCCATGTGGTCATACAGGCGGGCTCGAGACGCAGCCAAGCCCCAATTCATATCGGAGTTCAGTGTGAAAGCATCACGGCACAGTAGTGACAGCTGGAGAGACTTGCCTTCCAGGAACCCGACTGCTTCAAGTAGTGACCGTGCAGAGCTGAGACGGTCTGTGCTTTTACTTTGTGCAATTTGGAGGACCCAGCACATTCTGCAAAGCAGTACTGCTCAAACCATATCTCAAAACTTGGAGCTGGTTGCGGTTGGAGGTCCATAAAGCTGCCTCCCATCTGTCAGGACTCTGATTGTCTCGGCTGTGCAGGAGATTCATACAATGCATGCAGTGCAACACCCTGTGTTTGCAACCAGCAGGATTGCTACGATCAATAAAGTGCACAATTCTGTGGTCATTCCAAACATTTCAGCAGCTGTTTGTTGCTGACCTGATGATTACAGTCTCAACGCCTGCTGTCTGCCTCTATCCCACTTGCAGGGCTGATATCATGGAGGCTATGCCCAGCAAGGCTGACCCTGCAGTGGCAGGTGGGCCTGTATCCTTACCATCACAGGCAGCTGTGCTGCATGGCGTTAGGTGAGCTAGTCTAGAGCAGCAATGGAATGTCTTTCTGCAATGACGGTAGCTTTGCTGCTGGTCGTTGACAACCAAGTATCATACTGTGCTCTTGTGCTGACTGCTGGGTTGGCTGCAGAGCATCTGACTACCACTCACGCTCTACATACGGAGACAGAGAAAGGAAACGTGACAGGGACTCTGAGCGGCATCACAGCGATAAGCCCAAAGCTGCGCCTCTTGCTCAGGTGCTCATTTACCCAACTCTCTAAGCTGCCAACGTGTTGTCTGCGCTGGCATACTTGCACCATGCAACAAACATATTTGCTTCATTGCAACACCTGCAATGTATGCTTCCTTCACCTTGCAGATCCCAAGCAAGGCTGAAACCCCCAAAGAGCGCTTGAAGAGGATGATGGCAGCCCAAATCAACAAGCAGGTGGCCAAGGACAGTGTCAAGAGCGCCCAGAAGATAGCCCACGAAGAAAAGGAACGAAAGGCTCGTGTACAAATTGAACGTATGCAGTACACTGGCGGTAGACGTTCACCCTCCCCAGAACGCTACAGGTCAGTTGTGAGCTGTCTTGATGGCCTGAAGATGTATGGCCACTCAGGAGCCCTCCCTCAAGCAGAGTCAAGGGCTGGAAGCTCGCCCAAGCATCATCAGCCCCTCAAGCACATCTTGTCTCCTGTTACCTGCTTGCCAATCCCAGTCATATTGCGTACAGAGAAGCTTGTTGGTGTTGTGTGTGGAGTTTGTGGTCTGTCTGTGGACATTAGAAACTTGTTGCTGGTTCTGTAGGTCCAGAAGCAGAAGTCCAAGCAATGAGCGCAGGAGTAATGCTCCACGTTTTAGCCGCTACTAACCATAGCAGGACTTGACTCAAGTTTCATGCACTGTCTGCATGCGGTTTGCGCTGTGCTTGCTCTGTCTCAGGCAGATCTCTGGCTGCAAGCAATGCTGATGCATGCATGCTGCAGCTCTTGTCTAATAGCGTCTGTACTTTACAATCACTTTGCATACCAGCTGTGTAATCAAGAAAGAATGCTTCCTTTCCCCAAACGCAGATTGACTCGCTAGTGTGTGCGCTGCACCTTTGTTTGAGATCAAAACAGTGATGGTGGTGTGACATGGTGTCAGGTATACCAATCCAGTGTACCAAACGCTCTTGCATACGTGTGGTAATGCACCGTAACTGTTGGCTCAGCCAGAACGTATCCTCTAAGGCTCCGCAGTATCGCTACCAACTCCAAGCGCACACTTTATCAGTTGCGATGACAATGAACACCAACTGTTTGCATACTGGTCTTGCCCAAGGTCATGTCAGCCTAGGCGGCAGCACAGCACACCGCAGCAGTCTTGCTCTGCAAGAGAGAAGGACTGTGAAGTCTAGGCGGACTGTAGCAAGCGTGCGCTGTCAGGCGGCGTCAACAGGTGCAGAACTCTGCGCAATATCTCACGGCGCTGTGTTGCATCAATGTGCGGAGTGTGGTCTTTTCGATGCCTTTGTTGATCAGGGGGCCTGCACAAGCGCTTGCCAAGCTGTCCTGCTCTCAAGTACTGGATTTGCTCTTTGTCAGTAATTGAATCCTTGTTGCTGTGTTGCAGAAACAGAGCAAGCTACACCAGCAGACGCACTGCTGCATAACGCCTCAAGCAAAGCAGAAAGGTTCGATGGCAGAGCCTTCAGGCGTGGCTTGGGAAAGACTGGGCGCTACATCCGCAATCCCATCAATGATAAAGACAGCCTGGCTTTGATGGAGACACATGGAGTTGGGTACTCCACTACAGGACTGGTGGCACAGATGCGGGAGAGCGCAAACCTCTGGCAGTTCAAGGACATTACTGTCAAGTTGGCAAATGCTTACGGCTACTGTTGGGGGGTTGAGCGAGCTGTCCAAATGGCATACGAAGCAAAAAAGGCCTACCCTGGCCAGAAGCTATATGTCACCAACGAAATCATTCACAATCCAGCTGTCAACCAGGTATGCTTTAGCCAGATGTAAACCCCAGATGTATGTAACATTGCCTTTGTGCATTGATGCATAACTGTCACGCATCCAGCAAAAAAAGTCTGTGCCCGTTGCAGCCGACAAAGGAAGGCTGGCGGACCCAAAAATGCAAACATGCCTTCCTTTAAGCTAACACTTGAAGTAGTGTGCTCCTGCAGAGGTTGAAAGAGATGGACATTGAGATCATTGAAGACAAGACAGGCACAGGCAAAGACTTTGACCCTGTACAAGAGGGCGATGTTGTCATTTTGCCTGCCTTTGGAGCCAGTGTCTCAGAGATGCGACTGCTGAGCGACAGGAAAGTACAGCTTGTGGACACAACCTGTCCTTGGGTGTCCAAGGTTTGGAACGCTGTTGACAACCAGTCACGCAAAGCCCACACCAGCATCATTCATGGGAAGTACTCCCATGAGGAGACTGTTGCCACAGCCTCTTTCGCAACTACCTACCTAGTCGTCCGAGACATTGGGGAGGCCGAGTATGTTGCAGACTACATTTCAAACGGTGGCAGCAAAGCAGAGTTCTTGGACAAGTTCAAGAACTCTGTGTCAGCAGGCTTTGACCCAGACACTGATCTGGACCGCTTGGGGCTTGCAAATCAGACCACCATGCTACGGGATGAGACGCTGCAAATTGGGAAGCTTCTAGAGAAGACGATGATGGAGAAGTATGGGCCAGCAGAGCTGAAGGACAGGTACATGGTGATGGACACCATTTGCGACGCCACCCAGACGCGACAGAGCGCTGTGTACGAGCTCACAGCTACTCAGGACCAAGCTGATAAGAGGGTGGACATGATGATTGTGGTTGGCGGCTTCAACAGCAGTAACACTAGTCATCTGCAAGAGATCCCTGAGCTGAGGAGTGTACCATCATACTGGGTCAATTCTGCAGCTTGCATTGATGTGGACAGCAACAAAGTCATGCACAAATCAGCTCATGGGGATATGAATGAGACCAAAAACTGGATTCCTGATGGCCCACTTGTCATTGGTGTCACTTCTGGTGCATCCACGCCAGATCGTGCTGTAGAAGATGTCTTGGACAAGGTGTTCAAGATCCGGGATCCTTCCTATGCTGGGGTGCCTCCAAGATTAGAACCAGCTGTTCCAGCCAAGCCAGAGGAGTAGGTCATTGTCTGTCTGTGAGTTGTCATGTCCAACAGAACATCAGTCTGGATCTTTTGAAAAGTCAAGTGTCATCCACTCAGTCTGACATAGTGACAGTTGATAGATAAGTTGCTTTGTGTTTTTGTCCAAGTAGTTGTGCGGTGAGGGGCATTGTTTGAGCTGGATCTGCCATTATTGTCAACTTGCAAATGGTTCAAGATTGTACGTTTTACAATTCTGCCTGAAGTTGATGAAACTTGCGTGAGTTCATTGATTTTGCTGATAGGTGATGTATTATGCACCAATAAAGCTGCTGCTGTGTTTGCAGCTTATGAAAGACACAAACGTTGGAATCTCTGCTTGGCTGCAGTCAATATCGAAAGGTGTATGCTGCATAAGGCATTTATGCATAATCAACTGTGTGTTATGTGACAGTGCGCTTGTTCAGCAGCCACCCAGCCTTGACTTGGCGTCAGTGGATTTGATAACAGTCGGTATCCCACAATAGCACAAAAAGGGGCAGCCAGTCTGCACATGTGTCCTCCATAGATAGAATCTCAGTTACACCTCCCTGAGGATGCACTAATTTGCAGAGCCTAATGAAATGCCTGGATTATAAGTATTGTGACAGATGCAGTATAACGTCAAGCAAGGCTGTGTTAGGCTGCGCAATGTATTGAAAGTCTTCACACGTGTACAGCTTTGATACATTGAGGCCAACGATCTTATCCTTTGTGGCCCACAGCTGTTGAACTTCTTTCAGGAACTCAGCTTACTCAGAGCATTATTAAACGCAATGAAAAAAGTGCATCGCAGCCACAGATTTATTGCCAATACTGACCTGAATGACTTTGTAAAGGCAAATCAAATTGCTGCACAGTCCTGAATGCATCATTGCCATGACTCATACCACTAACATCTGCAGGCATCATAAACGCATTGGGCTGCTCAACAGGCCAATGCTGCTCATAAGTCCGGTAGTACATCTGTGGCTGTGAACTCATCTGAGGCAGTGGTACATTGAGATCCTGCACTGGATGATTCAGCACAAAATCATGCACATGACCAGAGCTGAATCCCCCTGGCATCTCATACTCATGAAGGCCCATGTCCAGCGGGGCTAGCTCTGTGGGCGAAGGGTTATGAGCAACAATGTCAACTGGCTCAGCGCAGGACAAATGCTGTGGGTCTGTCACCCCATGCTGAGCCATCTTCTGAGACAGCCTGACTCTCTCGTCAGCATCTATGGGTACAAAGGGAAGCAAGAAGGCTGGGGCCTGAGGAGGTTGCTGTAACTCCTCCACTTCATAGGGCTCATACGGATCAGGGCTGACATCCTCTGCCATGATGTACCTCACCTCAGGCTGCATCAACACAAACACACGCAGCACTGCTTCAGTGAAAGTGCTTGTCTGTGCGTCATGTGTCTGTGCATGTGAGCTGCTTGCAGCCTGCCAGCAGCGCACAGCTGTTGTCATGATTGCACATATCAGGTACAAGCAGCTTTTGTGAGCTTACATTGACAGACTGCCTGCGTGCCTGGTAGGCAGCCTCTGTGGATTCTTCACCAGCACATGCCACCACCTGATCAGGCACATGTTGTACTAACAATGTCACTAGAGGCGCCCAAGCTACAGTAGCCTTCATTCTTGCCAAAGCCGCTTCTGTTGTCGCCTGTGGTTCAACATCACAAATTAATATGTCCGGTGCAAAGCCTCTTTGGACTCGTTACAAGGGGTGATGCAGAGATCCTACATCCCACTTCAAGGCCCTTGGGTCTCTCCAAGTGTGCCACTCTTCTGGGTGAAGTACTCTTTTTGATGTTTGTACAGAGAAAGGTGATGGCGTTGTCAAGTGCATGATGACCATGAGCATTGTACCTCTTTCTAGAGAACAGGTGTATTGCAGCTGGTTCACCTGCTAGTGGGGTGCCTTTCCCGTGCAAGCTGAGTGGCTACATGACTGCATTGCTTACATACATGTACAATGCTTGCTGGTATTGGCACTAGCATGCTCGGCAGCTAGCTGGGCTATCAGAAAATCTAGGATCAAGTGGCACAGCTGCAATTCCAACAGACTGTGAGCTTGCGCAATTCAACCATTTGGACTTGGCTTGTGTGAGTGTGAGTGTGGGCGGGGGGGTTGTGCCTTACCTGAGTCAGGAGGGTGTGACCCTGTCTGGGCCAAGCCATGAGTCCTTCAGCAGACTGGTGGTGTTGGTGAGCCTGAAAGGGGGGTGCCTGGCTGTAATGGGGGCCAGGGTGCTGGTGGCGCATGAGTGGACGGTGGGGGCTGGGGTGGGGTGGCAGGGCTGACAGTGCCGGCTGTAGCCTTGCCACATCCTGTGTGAAAGACTGGTGAAGTCAGACTTGCACACTGACTCACTTCCAGAACATCGGAACCAGCAGGCCAAGCAGCAGAGACTATGTTGATGACCACATGAGCCGTGTTGCCAGGTTACAGCTGCCACTAACTGGCACCATGAGTCTAGCACTGCTATATAAGTATGGGGGCCAATCCACGATTTTTTTGTGTGTTCTTATACATCCATGAGGTTATTGTTTTCTTTCATTTGTTTTGTCTGCAACACAAACAAGGCTTGTTGAAGCATAGATGCAGGGGTCACAACGTACATCATCAGATGCAGGGCTTACTTCATCATTGAAGAGGTTGCCTAAGCCAGAGGGAGGGCTTAGCAGACCCCCTGGGCCCATTGGGGACAAACTAGGCAGGCCAGGGGATACTGGACCTGGGCCGGGGGTCAAAGCAGGGGCAGGGCTGCCGGACTGCATCATCTGTGATGATCCAGCCATGCTCTGGGTAGGGCCCCGCCCCAACGCCAGGCCCTGCTCCATTGGGACCTGACCGGGTACCAGCCCTGTGCTCGGCCCTGGCATGTGCCCTGAACTCTGTGTCGCAAACTGCCTTGAGTTTTGCCCTGACCCATGACCCAGCATTGGACCTGAACTGTGGGTGTTGAACTGCCCTGAGCCCTGCACGGGTAACTGCCCTGGCAACTGCCCTGAGCCCTGCGCTGCAAACTGGCCAGAGCTCTGCCCTGTCAGGTTGCTAAGAGCCAAGGCGGAGCTTCTCTTGCCTAAGGCTGCCATGGTGGCAGCATCAAGGCGGCCAAGCTTGGCAGGCGCCCCAATCTGGCCCCCTGCTGCGCGCTTCTTGGCATTGGCCTTCACAATCTCATCTGCTGTCAGCGGCTTGGCAGGGCCCATGTTGGACCTGCACGCCCCACACCAACACTCATGCCCCTGTCCAGCTGCCCTTTGTACTCAGCTTCTCAGCACGCGTTGATGCGCCATTTGGGCATGCATGCAGACATGCACTGTGGGTTGTACTGCTTAGATAAGAGTCATTCCGACGTGAAACGTCTTTCCAGGACGATTCATAGTTGATGTGCAGCACAAGCAGTCTGACGCAAGCCGTCTATTGTTGGGCTGAGCTTTTGGTGAATGATGAGAAGGCCAAAGAAGGAGATGAAAGGTCGAATTGGGCAGCGCTGGCCAATTTTGCAAACAGATATGTCATAGACTCAAAACATCAAAAGACACGACTTGTGGTGGCTAACAAGGAACAGGAAGCTGCACCTTTTTCGAGGCACTAAGCCTCTGGTGTAGGCTTGGGCAGGGCCACTTCCCTGCCTCATATCCGGTTGGGAAAAGCCCCCAGATCTACAACACGAACAACTGTCAATATTGCTGCTGGTGCTTGAGACAAGTGTCTTGCTCATGGGACATCTAAATACTGTTGTGTTGCATACTATCATACAGATATTTTGCAAATGCTGTAGAGTTACTTTGGGAAGAGACTGAAGTGGCACACACACACACACACAAAGTCACAACTTCATTACATCCCATGAGAATCCCATTGCAGAAGATCAAAGCATGAGAACTTGTCAAGAGTGCTGCCAGAGAAACTGACAAGCTTGAAACCGGTCCAATACACAGCTAAGAGTACAGATGTAGATTTTGATCCAACGGTTGCCTGTTGTTGTTGTCCTGCATACTGGCATACATGCTCCCACTATCTGGGCCAAGAGGTCCATGTGCTGTGTCAGTGATAGCATTCATGTGAAGCAGTCGCAAGAGTAGCTGCCTAGCCAACCTCAGAGAACTAGAGCAGCCTGTTGCGACATGACAATCTTGTGTACCACGTAACAACACATGTTACAACTGACCTGTCGCCAAAGCCAGAAGCGCTAGGACCTGCGTCTGAGTTTCCAGCCAGCCTCTGCTGAAGATACTGCGCTGGCTGCTGACCCTGTGGGTGCTGCGCTGCATGCTGCATCCCTGTACCGCCTGCAAACCCAGGCTCAGAGGCAACAGCATTGCTGCTGGCAGGGGGAGGAGGCAGGTAGGCTGAATGGGCAGCGCCAGGGGGGCCCAGATACTGCCCATAAGGCACAGCAATGCCTTTCGAGGGCCTGGCTGCAGGAGAGGCAGAGGGAAGGGCAAAGGGCACAGCTCCGAGCCCCCCTAGCTCCTGCCAGTGGCGGGCCATGGCTGCTGCAGCAGAAGCTATCCTGGGAAGCCTGCATGTGGTTTGGCAAGCTGAGGTTCAAAGCACAGCAGAACTGGTTATTCACATGGACCTTGCTGATGTCTGTACTTGCCCTGTCGGCAACTAGGCTACTGCATACTGCAGTCAGATGCATGCAATGTGCACACTGATGAAGTCCAGGTCCTGCAATGGAATAGACAAAGCACTGCAGGTGGAAGCTTGTTGCTCAAAGCTTTTTCGATTTGCTTTGATTGCTCACAATGGCTTTGGAGCACCATCCTGCAAGTGCGCAACTGTACAAATGAATGCGCTGAAGGGTGATAGGTTGGGAGGCTGATTTAAGTTGATAGCCTGAAGCAACAGTGTGCAGAGTGAGGCAAGACGAGCACCTATGCTTCTGCAAGTTGAGCACCCTCTTCAGCAGATCCTGCCCTTCAAGCATGGCCCAGGGAAAGGGCAGTTTCCTGAGGGCTTGTAGCAGCTGCCTGATGAAGCTGATCTGCTGGTCCTGCTCAGCAGCCTTCAGCATGGTAGCCAGAGTGGGCACCAGGTCAGGCACAGCTGCCAGCTTAGTAAGGGTGAGTGTGCGTGTGGTGCGTACTATGGCCTGAAGCTGTGCCTGCCACACTGTGAAGCCCGGCTGTTCGCCACTGTCCAGCCGCATGTTGCGCATGAAGTTGGCAAAGTTGCCTGTCAGAGCAGCCATGAACACAGTTGGGAGCAGTCATGAACATAATTTGCAGCAGTCATGAACATAGTTGTGAGCAGTCGTGAACACAGTGTAAGAATGTCTGCTGCATGACAGCAGCAGGGCACTGCAGAAAGTATGCTAGTTGTGTGTGAGTCTGTACTTCAGAATCACCATCCTGGCAATATAAGTAGTCTTTTTGCTTCTTGAAGACTTCACAGCAACACCGGCACACCACTGCAGAAGCAATGCACACAGCAGCATGGCATTTGCAGACAAGACTGCAAGCAAGCTGCCAGCACTGCACACGTCTGCTGAACTGGCAAACGCATAGGACCTGAATCTGTTCATAAACTGAGTTGCACGCTGCGCCATACACATGCTGGTAACTATAGACAGAGATGACACAAGATGCATGTAGAGTGCTTGTGACTGAGCGCCATCAAATCACTGGCATGTGTGGGTTGGTCAGTCAAGTTCCAAGCAGCTCAAACTCTAGGATTTGCACCATGTACACTGGTTTGTGATGCATCTGTAGGTTCACCAGCTTGTCACACCCTGCAGAAAGGCATACCTGCTTTGGTGGGGTCCTTGATGCCACCATTCTCATCAAGATAGGTTTCCAGTCGACCAAAGGCTTTCTGGCGAGCCCTGTCTGCCTGGCCTGTGGAGTCTGTGTCACCCTCTTCACCCTTCTGGACAGAGCTGACGGCTGTTTCCAAGCCCTCATCTACAGCAAGCCAGACAGAGACTTGACACCGTGGAGTGCAGGCAGAGACTTGACATCATTGAATGCAGACAGAGACTTGACACTGATGGATACAGGCAGTGAGGGCACCAGTGACTGCAGGCCACAAGGTTTAAGCTCTCCATCAAGAGATTGCTGAGCATGCAATGGTACCAGGAGTCTTTGATAAGCTGCACTAAGGCAGGCACAGGCTCACAATAACTTGTGCGCCGCCTGGTGAAATCTTGACAGCTCAGTCAAGCTAAGCAGTGCAGTGCTCCAGGTGTAATGCATAACTCTAAAGAACACTAAAAGCAAAGGCAGTCGCTGAATCCATTTAGTAGGCACGATGCTACTCTCAGCTTGAGGTTATTTCCTGAAAGAAAGCTGTGCATGCTGCAGTTAAATGGTTACTAGCGTATCACATTGTCCAAAGTGTGAGAAGCAGTTGATTTCTGTCCTGAGTCGGTATCATCAGTGCTTGTTTGCACAATGTCTGCTTGCATCAGATTTCTCCAGGGCAGGCTTGCTGTGACTGCTTGCCCTCATGATGCTTCATGAGCAGTACAATGCAGAATGTCTAAGAAAGGTCATATTGAGTTTGCTGAAGAGCTACCAAAACCTCCAGTAGATCTCAAGACCGAATGTTGCTTTGGTGCAATTCCCACAAACACAACAGCTGAGATGGTTGTCACCACAAATCCAGCTGAACAGCCATTTCGTGCTAGGGCCACATTGTTCTCTTGGTAGATTTGGTTTCAGACACAAGCTCCCAAGGATGCACTGATTTGCAGAGCCCGCTGACCTGCCTGGGTTGTAGGGATACTGTGGTACAGTATGCAGCCATGCAAGGTTGTGTTAGGCTGCGCAATGCATTGACCACAGTGTTTGTGAGGGACAAGAGGGCGCTGACCTGTGGCTGATCTTTGTAATTGCGCCACAGGTGCTCCGGGAGCTCCGTTGGGAAGCCCTGATGCCTTTCCAGCGGCATTGCGCTGTGCGCGCTGTATAAAGCTGCGCAAGTTGCTCCGCAGATTGGCTAAGTACTGCCGTACTTGTTGCTCGCTGCAGCTTGCCTGCAAAAGCCTTTCCATGGTGGTGCACCGCTGGAGCTTGAAGAAGTACCCACTGAGCAAGGCAAAACAAGCGGCAAAGAGAGTTCAAAAACCATTGCACAGAGAGACAACAGCCGTGCTTGGCATCTGTTAGTTGCTTGACCAGGCAACGCAGCTGATATGTGGCGAAGCATGACAAGCTTTTTGCGTGATGCCTGGTTAGGAATGTGCTTGTGTCACATCAGGATTGTTGGTATATGTACCTGCCTGGCCAGTAGGGCAGCCTCTCTGTGGTCAACTCTGTCTTGGGCACCAAAGAACCTCAGCAACACTTGCTCCTGTTCAGGCAGAAGGCGTGAGGTCTTCGTCTCAGGGCTTGTCACTGTCGAGGTTGTAGGGGCTGCAGCAGCAACTGCCTCAGAAGCTTTTTGAGCACCTGTAACAAACGTGTTGACTGTGAGTAAGCGCTGGGGCAGCTTGTGGTTGATCTGCAGCTGTTCCTCCAAGGGCTTGTTGCGGCGGAGCAGTACTATCTTCAGTATCCTGTTTGCGCAACAGGGATGTGGCAAAGGTCACCTTGAGCCTGTGCAGCATCAATTTCAGCCTTGACAGCCTCCAGAGGGTTCCACACTTGGACTGGTTTGCCATCCTCTTCTATAAAGACTGGTACTTCATTTGCCAGCTGCACCTGTAGCTGTACAGCTGAAGCCAGAGCTGCCGTTTGTTGCTTAAACAGACTGTGCTGTTGCACCAGCTGCAACTTGCACTGTTCAGCATTGGCTGGATCCATTGCAGCAAAGGCAACACTTTCAGAAGGGCCACGAGGGTTTAGCCAGCCAAGGGGCTTGTCAGCCATTTCAGCGCCAGGTCATCGGCATGTCAGATACCTTGATCCATTATGCTGACAAGCTGCCTGGCGCAGGGCGCTAGCCTGCAGGGCGTGCCAGATGCGGGAGATCACTCTCTGCTGTACAGTGCAAGACCAGCACTTTGCCTGACGGTGCCCAAGTACATTCGCACACGATATCCTTGCACCGTGGTGATACTCTGAGTGCGACAACGGCGCTAGAGGAGTTGCGCTTTGCTACCGGACGCAGTGCCGCTCTAATTTACACGAAAACGTTTCGTCTCCTGTTGGTCACCTGGAAGAAGCTCCCTCACAGGATTGCTTTGCGATGCCAAAATTGTTACCACCACTTACTTCGTAAGAGCTCCTGTGGACTTGTACAGGCAAAAAACCCGGCCACATTACAAAGCACACCTCAGTCCTGGTGCTTCCGTGCAAGCTTGCAGCTCTCTGCCTGATCAGCAGCGCAGCTGGACTCATGAAACATGCCAAGCAACAAGTTTGCCCAATGTGTCAGGTGCAGACCCTTGAATGACACCATCACCTTACTTATCAAACCTCAGTGATCAGACCAGCTATGCTTGCAGGCAACAAGTTGCAACGTCATTGAAGCAGCACTACACAGACTTGGGGACTTGGCCAAGCACGCAACAACTTCCTATAGTGTACAACGAAATCTACAATGTCAGCTTCTGCGGCATTGAGAATTTGCACATGTTTGATAGCAAGAAATTTCGGAAGGTCATTGCTGCTCTTGAAGAGAAAAAGCTTATCACCAAGAGACAGGTAGAGCAGCCTTTGAACGTGAAGAGCTGGTGCTACATGTAGGTTACTGTCTCAATAC
>JAABUK010001396.1_pt1 | contig 46262 bp, 53 predicted proteins | sample 5559141 | NCBI WGS metagenome assembly JAABUK01 (sample SAMN10711869, study PRJNA513367) | rock metagenome | isolation source: Antarctica rocks | place: Antarctica: Victoria Land, Pudding Butte nord | collected 2016-01-03 | reverse complement strand
TCCTTGCTGACACTCTTCAGCGCATCTGCGCAGGTCAACAACCTGCGTGAGATTCAGGCGCTTCGCAGGCTCTCACCTCACCCCAACATCATCAAGCTTTTAGAGGTTCTATAGTAAGTAGCACACCACAGCGTATTGTAACATTGACGCTGACCATTTGCATCCCAAATACAGGCCCCCAAAAAAAGGCCTGAACAGTGTGCTGTTGCAGTGACCAGCCTACAGGGCGGCTGGCGTTGGTGTTTGAGCTCATGGACATGAACATCTATGAGCTCATACGCGGTCGCAGTCATTATGTGGCAGAGGAACGGATCAGGCGTTACATGTATCAGCTCATCAAGGCAATGGATCACATGCACAAGGCTGGTATCTTTCACAGGTACATTGCATACCACATTCTTCAACCCAGTGACTATGAGGACCACTGTGAAGGCTGGGAGACTACAGCTTCCCCAAACCTGATGGTTCAAACTTGCTCCATGCTCTCAGTGCCTGTGATGTATTTGAGCCACCTTGCATTATTGCATGAGCTGCTGCAAATTTGTGTGATTGATGCCTGGCAGAAAACGGCACGCCATGCTTTGTCAATCGTCACAGCTATTCGGTGCCTGAGAGCTCATTTCTCATAGCAGCACAATGGCAAGGTCGTCACTGCAAACAGCATGCTTTATAACAATGTTCCCTATGTGTTCACAATCTAGTTATGGTCTGCAGAGACATCAAGCCTGAGAACATCCTGATCATAGATGAGTGCCTCAAGTTAGCAGATTTTGGCAGCTGCCGAGGGATCTACTCCAAGCAGCCCTACACAGAGTACATCTCTACTAGATGGTACAGGGCTCCTGAATGCTTGCTCACTGATGGCTACTACACTCACAAAATGGACATGTGGGGTGTCGGATGTGTGTTCTTTGAGGTGCGACTCATGTCGTCATGTAACTCTGTTGACCAGAAGCGTGCAAAGCATGCGCAGCGCTATGACAGTGGCATTTGCTGATTGCTGTTATGTGCATGCCTATCAGTGGTTGAATTGGAAGGCATGTCATTTACTGTGCTGCATGCAGAGCATACTAGTCTGCATTTATTTGACTTTTTCCTGCAATTTGTGTCTGTCTGTTTTACAGTTGTTTGTATAGTCAACATCGACAAAATGCAGACAGACACACAGACAGACAGACGGACAGACCAATGACAGACAGACGAACAGACTGACTGACAGACAGATGGGTGCATGCAAACACAGGCAGATAGCTTAAGGCAGACTCCACACACACGCACAGATGATCATGATCTGCTGAGCCATAGCCGCTTTCTGTGTCAACAGTCCAGTCCTGTTGTGCAGGTGGTGAGCTTGTTCCCGCTGTTTCCTGGCACCAATGAGATGGACCAGATAGAGAAGATCCATGCCATCACTGGAACCCCCTCCCCCGAGATCCTGGCCACCATGAAGCGCAGGTCCACTCATGTCGAGTTTGACTTCCCTCTCAAGGTACCGCCCTGCTTTGGCTTCCTTTACCATAACTTGTGCAGTGTCAGGCTGTTGCAATCAGCTGTTGTCAGACTGACCAAGACACACCGAGTTCAGCTGTTACCGGTGCCGTGATATGCCAATTGTATACATGTGTTATTGATGTTATGTCAAGCCAGCAAAGCTGTGAAGTCTGTCACTGTCAAAGAAGGCTTCACTGACAAACAGTCAGAATCAGCTTTGGGCAGGAAGTGTACCAGCACTGGCAGCAGCCTCTTAGCGTCAGCAGTAAGAGCAGCAGCAGCAGTCTCAGCGTTGGTAGCAGCAGCAGCATAACAAAAGCAGCAGAGACAGCATCAACACCGTCAGCAGCAGCAGCAGCAGCAGCAGCAGCGGCAGTTTCAGCACTAGCAGCGTCAGCAGCTTCTCTGCAAGAGCAGCACCAACAGCATCAGCAGCATTATCATTAGCAGCACCCTGGGCCAGGCTGTATGTCATGTGTGCACAGCCAGAGCTACCTCAAGTGAACAAAGCATACTTCTTGCCAGGCAGCATTTGCAAATACGATTCAGTCCAGCCACAGGCAAAACCTGTGTTTCAAGCCAATCAAGGTTCCATTTAGCTATTTAAAAACCTCAGCCACATGCTTCGGGTTGGTTTCATACCCTACATGCTGCTTCAACAGCTCTATCATGGAAACCCCTTGCACTGTCAGCAGAATGTCAGTACTGCCCAACAAGATTCAAACCACAAAACATGTTTTGATGTTGATTCCTGCTTCTGACTGCTCCTCTCTCCAGCACACTTGATCTTTGGAGCTGCGCTCATGCTTTCTTCATGCTCAATTGTTCTGTTGTGAGCAAAGTAACACTGGCGGCTGCATAAATGCCTACAGCAAGCAGGCCCCAGCACATGCTCCACTTGCACAAAGCTTGAAGCATGATGCTTCTGCACCAAATGACAAATAGCAGCAGCTGCTGCAGAAGCTGGTCAGGAAGTGCTCTCAAAGATTCTCAGGAACTGCTGTAGCATGCAACTGTGCTGTTCAGCCTCACTACACCCCTGCATACAGGACCTGAATGGATCTGGACTACGTTTTCTTTTGCTATTCCGTGTGCAAGAGAGTACTTGTATTGCACGCACCAGATGCCTGTTGGCCAATTCTGGGATCACTTGTTTGTGTGATTGTTGATTTTGGTGTGCAGGAGGGGACAGGCATCACAAAGTTGATACCCCACCTGAGTCCAGAGGGGCAGGACCTGCTGCAGAAGCTGCTGATGTACAATCCTGAGGACCGTATCTCAGCCAAACAAGCCTTGCGGCATGCCTTCTTCAGGGAGATCAGGTCAGAAATCGCATGTCATCATCCCAGGCTGCCTCCCCACTACTACCCCACCTGAGATTGCCAGCACCTGCTGAACTCAGAATTCATATTGATTGTATGGGCACTATATTGGGCACTAATGCAGCACTATATGGGCACTATGTTGGGCACTAATGCAGCACATGTTGACCGACTTATCTGCATTCTGTGACGTATACGGCTACCAGTTGTGCACATCACAGTCACTGCAGTTGTGGATCGCAATCCTACATGAGTTGCTTGAGTCCCAATGCTGCTGCTGCTGCTGCTTACTCATTCCAGCAAAAAATCACCAGCTTGGAAACACATGCCTGCATCATTTGGCGTCTGTCTGTATTGCAGATCAATCAGATAACTTTTGGTGTGTTAAGTGATGCTCGCATGTTTGCAGAGAAGAAGAGAAGCGGTTGGCGGCAGCATCACAGCCAGATGTTCACAGCCTGCTGACCCCGGCCCCCAGGAACCGGCAGGGGAGTAGTGTGGGGGGGCTGGCGTCAGCGCGGCGCAGGGTGGCTAACCAAAGCACTAGGGATACTAGGGACAGTTTGCCCAGCATTGTTGGCAGCAACAGGGGTCATCAGGACAAGGATGGGGGCGGAAGTGAGTCAGGAGCCAGCCATACGCATCATTTGCCAGGTCAGCATGACTGTATGCTGAGTCATAGTACTATGGCTTGTTGCATGCCTCTAAACCACAGTCTTTGGGACAAACCAGGCTCAACAGCCAGCTGCCCACTAGGCCTCTGAGCTTGTTTTGTAAGGTGGTGCAACTCCAGTGGTGCAGATTATGAGTTTGGTGTGATTGGACGGCAAAAAGCACACTGGCAGGAGCTAGTGCCTGTGGCAGTAACATGACTCATACTGTGAAAGGACAGTCTCCGCTGTTTATTTTGCTCTGGGTAAAGAGCTTCCAAATCTAATGCATGCTTGCTTGCTTGCTTGCAGGCATCTCTTCTGTTTCATCAGAGACTGAGGAGAGGTTACATGCAGCAGCAGTCAGCGTTCTGCCATCCCTAGTGGTTGGCAACACAGCCCTGAATCCTGCAGCAAGCAAGCTGTTGAACCACAGAGTGCCCATGGGGGGTGGGGGTTACATGCAGGCTCACACGTACACCAAACCTGCAGCTGGCAAACCTTCCAGCATGGTCAGCAAGGGGGTCAGACAGCCAGTGCCATCTGCCAGGTCATCAGCGTATAAGTACAAGAACGCTCCCAGCAGCAATGCAAGCATCGTCAGCAGTGCAGCTCTCGGCGGAAAAAACGCCTCCAAGTATGTCAGCCCGTACTCACAGCAGTATTTGAATGTGTTGCGGGAATGATGTCAGCTGATGCAGCACTGGGATAGTAGCAAAGAGGGAATACAGAATGGCTGACCTATGTCTGCCCAAATGACAGTCGTGACTACATTTGCAGGGTCTGCTTGTGTCTATGTTCTGTACTTGTGTATGCTGTTGCTTTACAGATCTACAAGAAATATCGACAGCTCTGTGGTCTGCACTGCAGCTACTATTTGGTCAATTCTGCCTGTTGAACTCTGCAAAGTCACGAAGGGCTTGACTCACTGTAGATAGTCTCTGGATACTACAAGAAACATTTGCAAATCATGAACGCAGCACTGACATCCTGCCTATGGCTTCCTGTTCTTGTAACACACGAGAGTGCATGTACAAACAGCTGAGAGCAACACAACAAAAGCGAGTTTGTCAAATACGCCAGACGCAGTGGCGCTCTAGCTGGCAAGGTTCTTCACGACACAATACGGGCAGTTGGCTGAGCTTGGAGAGGAGCATTAAAAGCAGTCCCACATGTAGAACACTCTGACAATTTCTGCACAAACACAGTTCCCTCTGAGTAAATACAATAACTTCAGCCGTCATGCATGACAAAACATGGAAACATGCGGTCAGAATCCCTTGGCGGCAGATTGAGCAAGGAAGTCCTAGCATTGTAATTTGTGCACTTGCTGGTGCACCTGCAAAACACTCGCAACTCTCACCTGGCAGAATATGGATAAGCATACTGAGCATACATATCCCATGTCAATCGTCTTCTGCAGTGTAAGCCAAGCAACGTCAGGCACCTTGGCAAACATGCAAGATTAGAAACAGCTCGTGAAGCAGAACTTACCTATGGATGTGTATGAATGCAAAGCTTTGCATGCTAGGCCAGGAGGCATTTCATGAATTTTTTTTCTTAAGTTGCAGACAGAGGAGTAAGTGTCTTGCATTGCAAGTTATGCACTAATGCTCAATATCAATGAGGCAAAAGCAGAAATAGTATTAACCTAAATGAAGACTCACCTTGTGACAAAAGCAAGACGCCCTGAAGTCAACACCTGCATCAATACACAGCCATAGGTAACTTTTGCAATATGTGAGAGCATTAGACATGATGGCAATGCAGTATTTGACTTGTGTGCAGCGTGTGCTTGTATGTAACAATTGCTGGGCACTTGTTTTGGTGGATGAACTCATGCCCCAAAGGCAGTTGAAAAGGAGTACAGACAAATAAACTGCTATGTAATGGCATGATACACAGCGCATACACAGCATTTAATGGCAAAGTTTACAGCATGTGGAATGTGGGGAAGGTCTCAAGAGGGAAAACAAGGTACCTGTCAGCTTGGGCATCTGCATGAAACTTCTGGTGTAGGTGTCAGCACTGAAGACAGTCTGCAGCAGCAGCAAGGGGCTCTGAATGACAGTGCTGCGTGATGCTGATCTCTCTGAGTAATGTTATAAAGCTGATGATAGCCTCAGCGTACATCATACCAGAAACTGCTGTGCAGTTCACCTATCTACAAATACAGTGGGGGCACAATATGCAGGAAACTGTACAGCATGCACAACCACCTGACCATGTTTATCACATGCCCATTCATGACGGCCTCCCGTGGCAGAATCCTTCAGGATGTCATGGTATAGACAGTGCTGTTGACCAACATATGTATTATGTGCATTCTGCAGCTTGATTGAGCTTACAAAGCTGCACCTATCTACTTTGTTCAAAATGCATGGGTGCAGTTGCACAATCCAGAGCACTACATTGTGCTGGTCATTCAGAGTACATTACATGCGCAGCAATGTTCAGGGGAAGCCATGCAGGTCAGCTTTTGGCAGCTTTACTTGATACCCGCAACTGCATATTTCTGTACAGCTATGCCAAGATACACCTCGGCCTCTTACAGATTGAGATTCACTGAAAGCGAATTCAAGTTGCCAGACTATTTGCACGTCTGATGAGCCACGTACTTATATACGCCCTAAGCTGGGAGTTACTCAACGAGACTGAGATCAGAGATGCTCACCAGCAGATACTGAAGCAGGGCGCCAGTCCGTCTGGGCCGCAGATATAGCCCTTCTGTGATGTGCGCTGCCTGCTGTAAAAAGGCTGAATCGCTTATTCCCACCATACAGGTCTCAATCACCACCCCATGCCTCTGAATGTGTAGAGTAGTGATATTAAATAAACTAAAGACAGTTGCAATGATAATGACAATGATGTTACTGATGACAGTAGTAAGAACAAGGACAAGAACAGGATAAGAACCAGAATGAGAGCACAAAGCAGCTGCTGCAGTGTCAAAAGACTATCACGCTTCTTGCAATAAGTACCTGTGCTGAAAAGATGGCATTCATGGTGGCAATGTACTGAGCTGGCACATCTGGTGAGCCACTTATGCATACAATTCGTGGCTTGGAGCCTTCAGTCCTTGATGACGCTGATGTGCCCTGCTGTTTGTGGATGAGACACAGTGCTCTTGACAGGGCAGCTGACCAGCAAGGAGGCAAATCATGATCTGCAGATATCACATCCAACTAAGACACAGGCAGCACAAGGCACAATCTTGCTGGCTGATGTGCCCTGCAAATTGCAAATGACACACGGCCTGCTGACAGTCGATGGTGCGTTATCATGCAGCATCAAGTACTTGGGTTGGCACCCTTGGCAAGGGAACATGCTGATATGGTAGATCATGCACATGGGCAAATGCATGATAGCAAACACATTTTGGTGCTAACAGACCAGATGAGACAAGCGTAACTTTGTCATATTGTCTTTTCATGTACTGCTGAAAAGCAGATGGAGCTCTGCACCTGGATTACCATTGTTAGCAGCCATGCTTTGCAGGAGCTGCTGCAGTACCTGCTCTGCCACAGACTGGGTAGAGTGCTGCTTGGGCTTAGCTTGACTACTTGCAAAGGATGGTGTGAGATGAAGCAGGTGACTGCATCAGCAAGCTTGCATGTTTGAACAAAGGTTTGTATGCTGCAGAGCAAGAGCTGACAACTGACTTACCTCCCGCTGCCATCAACTGCAAAAACCGCTGCTTTGTTGCCTTCTTGCAGGATCAGGTAGGTGTTGAGGAACAATAAAACCTGCTGGAAAAAGCTAGCCTTGCTCAGGGCTTGCGCACCCTGTGGCTGCTTGCTGTCTTCGTTATCTTGAAGCTGGTCCCACATGCCACGGCTTGTGTCGAGCAGTAAAATGAGGACACGGCCATCGCCTGCATGCGTTGGTGGAAAGATGACAAGCTACATGACAACCGGTCAAAGGCAGCAGCACAGGCCTACCCTCGGACATGCTAATTGTCTCCGTCCCGGAGGGTGCGGCCAGACTACATAGGCTGTGTGATGAAACTTATGGCGCACACCGTCCCACGCCGCCAAAAGGCACTACGCACGACTTTTTTGTGCACCATTGGCACTGCTACATGTTCGACCAAGCGCACTTAGCGGCGACGAGTCTTCATGGACTCCTGCACTTTGAGCTCCCCCAGCTCCGAAGCCAAATTCTTCGGACAGAAGGCAGAGTAGCTTCTGAAACCGCTCATTAGCAACTCGGCGCAAAGCAAGCCATCTTTAACTCCGGTAAGCAAAGCTGATTCATGTCACGTATCGACACACATACAGTCTCGACGCAGGCGCTTCATACGCGATCTTTGCCTTTTCTGCTTTGAGACTGACGCTGTTGCTGCTCATTTGGCATTTTACCTGGCCTGCGCTGTGCTGAGTGTTATGTTCAGGACCCCAGCTGTGTGTTGCAAAATCCTTGCAACGTGCTGTTTTGTACATGGTGTATCATGTTGCAGCATACCGTCTAGTCAGACAGGTCAACAGTGGCATCTGATCCGCAGGGAAGCCCTGCATTGCAAGTGTACAGCGCTGCCGCAAATTCTCCACGTGGATTGATCACATATGGAGAATACACTCAAGCAGCTGAAAATCAAAGCAGCCGAATGTAAGCAGCTGAAGGAGGAGAACCTGGAGAAGATCAAACAACTGGAGCGTGAGGCCGCAGAGTGGGATGAAGCCTGCGACTACTACAGTAATAAGGTGGAAGAGGAAGCAGCCCGGTGTGGTCCCTGGCTTGAATGGTTCAGAAAGGGCAGAGAAGACCTAGATCTGCCCAATGCCCCCCTAGACAGCACAGAGAGCCTGGCTGAACAAGTAAACAAGACTATGCAAGTCGCTCGCCAACACCCTGCTCCTACCACAACACCAGTGGGGCAAATGATGGCTGATGTAGCATCATCATCAGCTGCTGAATGCGTTTTTGGAAGAAACTCAGCAAACCGTGATGGACTTTGCTCCGATCCCGTCTAGGAACCGGGCACACCCCAAGACAAGTGACTGCACATCTACCCAGCGCTCAACAGAGGCTGACTCCAGTGAGCATTCCAAGTAAGGTGGGTGCAACTGCTTCTGAGCCAAGTGGCCTTTGGAATGCATGTTGCACACAGTTTGGCACGTCGGGGTATTGTCCAGTGTATATGCCACTCTTGGGGTCATTCTTGTTGCTGTTTGTGGCTTGCCCACTTCTGACAGGCTATGTCAACTGCCATCACCGTCCCCAATCACAAAGCTGAAACATCCAGGTGCTGTATTGCAAGGACTGAAACACAAAGCCATTTTACAATGACATCCATTCGTCGACCTTGATTCCCCTGTTGACTCTCAAAGACAGCAATGCAGAATGCTTGACACAGCGGCTTCTCTGGTTTGCTCAATCTCACTTTGCACTGCCTGCACTTCTGCAGATCCTCATGATGCAAGACAACACGCCTGAGCTGGAGGCTAAAGGCTGAGGATACTGGGCTTCGATGTGTGACGCTGGTTTCCAAGTGCGGGTACTAGAGGCCTTGGATTTTGCTGCAGCGCCGTTCCAGATAGGCTATTAACAACACCCCTGCTTCATGTACTGTGCATCAAATTGCATGATCATGCACTGCAGGCAAAGCAGACCCTGCTGCATGTGGGTATCCTCTGCACTTTGGCAGTTAGTTTCACATTGTTAGGCTGTTGTCAGGGTATAGGACAATAGGACAGGCGCTTTGCATCATTTGGACATGGGATAAGTGATTTGTTCCGTTGTATGCCCTTTGGCTGATCCTCTCTAGACAGATCGCAGCAATTTGATTACATAAACAACATATTGGCATTTGATAGCTCGTGTAAGGCTTGGTCCGAGTAGTGGTTGTGCGCCTACCACAGACTGACGTATGTCATCCTGTGTCAGACCCACAACACTGCTGGTGGCCCTGCTGATCACTCCAATGCTGTCACCTGTGGGTGACATGTTCACTGCCTCAATAGTACATCATGCCATTTGGTGTGTCTGGTTGTGGCCAATCAGACACACCAAATGGGTGTTGTACTGCAAGCCCAGGCTGCAGCAGAGTACAAGCATGATGCTTTCCTGGATCCAAAGTCTTGCCCTCTCAACCTAGCTGTCACAAAGACTCTGTACCTAGCTGATCCATTGGTGGGATGAAATGAATTCCTCACATTCATCTGAGCACTCTCCTGGATTACAATTTCTGCTGCAATACATACCCTAGACACGCTGCGTCAGGGTTTGTACTGCAGCATGAGTTTTGACCTGGGAGAGCGCCAGATGCAATTGAGGAACCTCATATTACCCAATGCATTTTGACAACCCCAAGGCTCAGATGTGATAATTGCAGGGGGTAGATGGCAGCCAGGTCTGTTGTGTTCAATGGTCTGCATGATCTTTGTAGCAGCTACAGTACCAGATGAAATGTTGCCATCTGATCTCATCGACGCATGCCATTTGTCAGCAGCAGGATGACATGCATCCAGATACACACTGCCAGTTGCAAACTCCAGTCAGTGTGTACAGCCATGCTGACTGGCATTTGCCACTGGAATGGGCATCTAGTTGGCTGTCACACTGCTGTTGAGGCATGGCCTCGAAGTCATGTAGCCACCATGGTTGTTTCACCAGATCTCGCTAGTACGTCCCTGGATATATACAACATTAGCGTGTTGGAAATTATGTTTGGGAATCATAGCAACAACAATGCACAGTCTCAAGGCCCCTTGGCTTCATCTGTTGTCAGAAGTGCATGCCCACCACAGGATATTGTCTGCCATCCTGATCTGGTCATATATTGCTGCTGCTGCCTGGATGAATGTGTGCAGGTTTGTCATGTGGGGCTGCCCTGATCAAGCAATCCCACACCTTCCAGGTCAGATCAGGCCATCATGTCCTGAATCGCCAAGTGAGCATTGAATGCACTGCGCTAAGTGGGCATTCAGCTGATGGCCTCCATCGACACCTGCGGGGGGCCAGGGGGGGGGGGTGGATAATATGGCCTTTTCAGTCAATTTCTTGGCAGCTTTGCATGAGACAGAGCGCTTTGATGGAGCTCGCATGTCTGACTGGTTCCTGCTGGCTGCTGAACACTGGACAACAAGCTCTACCTGCTGTGTTGCACTGCTGGTATGCTTGCTGCTTTTTCCAATGCCCTACTTTGCCCTGCCCTGCCCTGTCCTGCCCTGATTCAGCTTGGTCTTGCCCTGCCCTGTCCTGCCCTGTCTCAGCTTGGTCCTGCCCTGCCCTGTCCTGCCCTGGAAGCAACTGTGCTGATGTGCTTCCGTGTTATCAGCTGTACACAGACATTGCTGGTGTTCAGCACAACAGGACTCTACCTTTACAAATATTCCTACTTAGGCAGACTGTGTTCAGCTTGACAATAATATCAAACTCTATTTCAAAGAGATTCAAGGCATCAGCTGTTGTGCTGTATGACTATGACAACACATATTCTTGCAGGTGATGTTGTGCATTGTACCTCAGGTCATACTTTGCGCTTCATGTCTAAGGGCTGGACTGGTCAGGAAACGGCCTGCAAGCCCAGGTGATATGTGGAGCCTGGGTTTATTGCTGCTGAGCTGTCTTGTGCATATCTGCCCTTCCTGGACTTTGTAGAGCCCTGTTCCCCTGGCACCAGCAGGCAGCTGGGGGAACTTCAAAAGGCTAAGATAGTCACATTATTGCCTGGCAAGTGAGTAGCTTCTGACTTTTGTCTGGAGTAGCAATGCTTGATACCTATCCCCAGGCGTTTACCGAAAGGGCACTTGCAAGACAGAGTGTTCTTTCTGTATCCTGAACCATGCCTGATGCCCGCTCAGGCTGCTTGTCTGCCTGCTTGGTGGTTTTGTACTCCATGCCCGACTCAGTGTGAGGAGTGGCAGTAATCCCAAGGTATCCCTCACGTGGTACCTTGTGCCTTCTGCAAGGCTTGCTTGTGTATGCTTGTTTGGCACCATGAGATGAAGCCTTGAGCAACAGTCATAGTGTTATTACTGCAAGGCAGATTCAAGCAGAATCAGCATCTTTTGCAAGAGGCACTGAAGAGCAGAAGTAGTGTGGTGTGATATGCACAATGATGTAGTACAGCAGGTTGGTGCTAGGTTTGTGCTGTCTCTGCTTTACCTTGATCCCAATCCAAGGGCTACTGCCAAGGCGGCATTGCAGTCCCCTTCCCTGTCCACTTCTCCACCAAAGGCTACCACCATCATGTCCTCTGCTCCAGCTGCTGTGTTCGCCATCTTCACCATTCAATTTCAACCCCCAGCTGTGGTCCCAGGCGCAAGTGCATTCCAGCACGCTGTTTCCATCGCATCTTGTGCACAGCCTGTTGTGTAGATGCAGCCAGAAGCCAGCCTTGCCATAGTCAGGCTCCACAGCTGTGGATCAGCTACCCACAGTTGTAGACGGTTTGAGCCCAATGGCAGCAGCAGACTCTGCCAGCAGTGTTCCATGTGGCATAGTGGTGGAGGTGACGGTCAAGCCTAAGCAGCAGCCATTAGGCTTGTTGACAAGGCACACAGCCAGCACTGACTTCAGAGCAGGAGCCAGCACTGACAGTCAGAGCATGCCAGCACAGCTGCAGCCATGGTCATCCAAACTGCGCTCATCTTCCAGAAATGGGCGCTTTAAAATCAGCCCAAACTGTGTGGAATGCTGTCTGTTCTGAGCTTTGACACCCGCCTGTAGGGTCTTGCCCTTGATCCCTGCACCAGTTCAGCACAGTGTGCAACAGGGACCAGTACAATTCTTACCTTGTTTCAAATCAGACACTAGTTCTCAGCCATTGCTGAATTCAGGATTGTGCCAAACATACATTTGTCTGAGAATAGCTGACATCGCTGCACGGCCAAGAGATCACATTGGCAGTGCATACAGCTGTGCATATGGATGCATAATCACAAACAATTGTGCAAGATAGATGCTTAGCCGGTATCAACTAGAAGTAGTGTCCCAACTTAAGTAATGCTATCAGACAAGCTCATGCAGCTTTTAAACTTGAAATTCACCTCACAAATGACCATGCACAAAGTGTATTTGTCAGTATTTGTATAAGCATGCACAACACTGACAATTCTCACAGTAGCCCAAGAGATCACGGTAGCCCAAGAGATCACAGTAATACTATTTATACAGAATAGGTCATGAAATCTGGGCAGTCAAGAATGGCCATCCAGCAAATGCTGCCATACAGTGTAAATTGTATTGCTCATGAGCAGCTGGCCTTGCACGCTGACACATTCTCACGACCGAGACAGGTCTGGTAACACTGGTGCTTCATGCTGTCTGACGTTTGCTCAATATCAGCTCGAATTCAGGAGCAGGTCTGCTTGCAAGAATTTTTCAGCCTGTCAACAATTTGTATTATCATGCTTTGATCTGCTTGTGACAACAACCAGTCTCCTTGCAACACTTTTCTAACTGGCACAAGAGATTTCAATCAGCAGCATCTGATTCAGATGAATCTTAGTGGCATGCCTGCCAAGGGCCAATGCAGACATGTTGCTGCCCTTCAATACAATGAATGTCGAGAGCCTCCTCAGGGCTGTCTGTCCCCAATGAGGTGCTATCAAGCAAAAAAGCGACTTTATGCAACTGTTGAAGGTCAGGAACCCTGACATGGGCTCGAGTTACATCTCTACTCTAGATTGCCTCTGCCTGTTGTGTCTGACATACAGGGACCACACTGTCAGACCATAGACATGCATGCAAGGTCTGTCTGAAGCATTGCACACAGGAGGCCAAAGAGGACTCTGCAGAGCTCAGATGCCACAAATACGCACAAGGCATTCCAACAACAAAAAAAGGCTGACATTGTGACTCACAGAGACTCATCCTATTGTACTAATACTAATCAGGATACTAATCAGGATACTCATCTCTCTCTCAGCATATCATCTCAGCACATCATCTCATCATATCATCTCTCTCTCAGCATACTAATCAGGATGGCACCCTATTGCGGGTGACTGCATGTAGCAACTTGGCTGCTCTTTGTTCGCATTCCCCTAAACACCTTGCTGCCACAAAGACTGCTGAAAACTGCCTATCAAAGCTCCAAAGTGCTAATCACTTTGTTGCCAACCAGACTTGTTAAAGATGCCTTCCAAAAGCCTACATGCAAATGCAGTCATCTGTCAGGCTATTGTTCCACTTGTTTGCCACCATCACATCAAATAGGTCCGCTTGTATGTCGATGGCATGTGGGCGTGAGCTGGGGTCCACCTGTAGACACTGGGCAGCCAGGCCTTTCAGAACCTCCACAGCTTGCTGCTCCTGTTCATTGTTCACAGGGAGAGCAGTATATGTCACCTGCAGTGTCAGCACTGCACTCAGACAGACATCACAGCTGCAGCAGTCACGTTCATGTGGCGCTGGTCACATCTGCAGCTTTGCATCACATGCACATCTGCTCAAGAGCAGAGCTAAATACAAGTGTGCTGATGCAATGCAGGTAGTGGCAGTACCTTTGACGCATAATTGAAGTCATGGGGTAGACCAGCCAGATAGATGAGGTGCCGCTTGAAGCCGGGCACATCCCTGGGGTCCATGTTGACCCCCCACTGAAGGGCTGCCTGGAAGTCTGGGTGGATCAGGCACTCCTTGTGGCATGCGGGCATCTTGCCATATAGCAGGTCCATGAGGAGGAAGCCAAAGGCCCACATGTCAATGGCAAAGTGGGGCTGGTATGTCCCATGGGCAAGGAATGCCTTGGCCACTTCTGGAGGCTCCAGACCAATGCAGCACCTGCAAGTCGTGCTGCTCTATGCACTCCACATCAACAAGGAATGCGCATACCCAACAGGGCAGTTTGGGGATCACTGCATGCAGGTGACTCAAGACGGCTGCTGCTTGATCTCAGGTGCATCAGGTTGAGTGCAGCAGATTGACATGACAAGCAGGGAAGCAGCATGCATGCAGAGAATGGAATGCAAAAGGGCAAGAGGCCTACAGGCACTCTGTCAGCCAATGAGGTTGGCCGCCACGCGTGCGAGTTGCAGCACAGGCAAAGGATGACAGCAGCAGGGCCTGCCCTCCTGACTCCACAAGAAGGCTGCGTGGGCGGAAATTGTGGTGCACCAGATTTGCAGCGTGAACATGACTCAGAGCTGCAGCAGCCTGCTGGCACCCTACTACCATCTGTCGGATGCTGAGCCTGCAAAACATATGACATTGTCAGACCTAAAAGAACAGTATCAGAAGCTTTCTGCCTAGCCTCTGGGATTTCAGGAGCTGTTGCTGCCTTTTCACAAAACACAGTTCGATAGGGATTAGCTTATGGTTTTACATACTGTACAGGTGATGTGCTTGCTGTGCTTTGCTGTGGTGCAATTGAAGGAATACAAGGGTTCTTCATCTACTTGATATTGGATGTGCTGACAATTCATCAATCCCATGAGCCTCCTCACATATTGGCATGCCTAATTTCCAATGAGCTGCAATCAAGCAAAGAAGCACATCTTTGCTGTTTTCAGCTAACGTAATCAGGTCACCCTGATGAATGCGATCTGCTTAATTCTATGTCTACACATTGTGCCAGACCGGTAGTTCTTATGGAAGATGCTGTTTGACACAGTATTGCAAACACGCTACAGCTTTGATATTGATTGTTTTGTCAACCTTACGTTTTGTCAACACCGCTCACACTAGCAGTTCTTACCAATCTGCATGGTCTTGTTTTGATTACTTGTCGCAGTAAACGAGTTTGGGCTGTTTCAAAGAAACCAGGCACAAGCATGCATAGTGACAGTCTTGACATACATCATGACCTGACAGTGGCAAGGAACGTAGTCTGAGATGAGGGGGGTTGCAGGGACAGGTGCAGCACATCCGGTGGAAGTGGAGGCAGCACAGACCTGGTGGTCTGTAACTTGCTCTCCAGGGACACAGCCTGCCTTTTCATGGCCAGGTAAGCAGCAGGCTGGCCGTCATTGAGCACCTCAGCTGTCTTTACTATGCCCACCACAGGCACAATGTTGGGGTGGGCCAGAGTAGCCAGGGTGCGGGCCTCAGTTTGCACCTGTGCTAGTGGACCCTTCTTCAGGGCGACGTTCGGCCAGTGGACGTTTGTGACAGAGAACAGTCCCCCCTCCAGCGGGGTGAGGTCCACCCAGGAGTCATCATTCTGCACACATGCCCAGGTCAGACTGTCGCTCCTGCTCTTTGCAGAGAGACCAGCAACAGATGCTGCACCAGCCATGCAACAGCCTCGGCAGCTAGAAGGTGCGCAAGTTTGCAAGTTGCTGCGATGGTGAAGCTGGCCAACAGCCTGTGCTGCAGCACCGGCAAGAGCAGGCCCAACACAGCAGGGTGCCAGCTCACCCAGTCGAGGGTGGGAATCCTTGTTCTTTCCCGCAATCTGTTGACCTCTTCCTCCAAGCGCCATACACGCACAGGATTTTGAAATGTGGCTTGGACCATGGTGGAGGTGCTACACGTACAGTCTTTGCGTGACGATGTACCTAGCGCAGATTCCGTTGCGTGTCGCAGGCCCTTTACACGGGTTGAGCTGCTCAACTTGAGCAAGGGAGTCATTCAAACCAATCGATTAATAATCAAGTCACAGTTACACACACACACACACAGGGCAAAGTTTGACCATCAAACGTTCCTGACTTCAGCCTTGCCCAATTGGGGTGATGCATGAGTCATGCTGCACACTCTGGCTCGAGCTACCACTGTGGTAGACACTCACCAAGCTTGGCCACTCAAGTAAACCAGGCAATTGCCCAGGCTGCAGACGTCACAGCTGCTGCAACGAACTTTGTTATCAAACTCAGCATTTGCTGGGCACGCAGTAGCTCCATGAATTTCTTTAGAGTGACACTAGTGTAATAGTGTAGTATGCTGTCTCTGATAAATGTGCATCCATCAATTGACATTTCTGTCTTTCTCATCAGACTCATGCTCATCAGAGCAGGACTAGTCAGGCAAGTCCACAGACAATAACTGGGAAACCAACATAGTATTACGCTAAGCCACAATTGCTCAAGACAACATAAACGCACTAAAGAGATTGTACCTGGGTAGAAGCAATGCCGTCATGAAACAGGGAACTAAAACCGCACAGTCACTTGCTGTACGTAGTGTATTCATTAACCTAGCTCCACAAACTTCAGAAGCCAAGGTGTTAGTGCAATGGACAACACAGATTGCAAAACAATTGTCTTGCAAGTCTTGAGGTAACTGCAGCTGCCTAAGCAGTGGGATGCTGCCAGCCTGGTTTACCCTAATTGGTATCAGCAGTGCCGGGCTGCTATTGAAAACCTGCCATCCTACCGCTCAAAGAAGGAGCCAACCAGCAAAACAAAACAATAATCAAAACACGGGGCGGCAGGCAGGGACGCTGCAGGCCTGCAACAGCCAAATCCTGTGCAACTGCTGACTTCTTCCCTTCTGACAGCTCAAAAGCTTTCCCCACTTGTCGTCATCAAGAATACGGCGGCAGAAGCAATCAGCAAGAGTCTGCGAAAATCCATGCTACAGCTTGAATGTACACTGGCTAACACTGCCTCCATCATGTGGTGTCAGGCATAGAGAGCTGGCAAGCTTCATGGCACCAATGCATCAGCTGCCTTCCAAACTGCTGATGCACTGTGGGCCATGAGGTCATCACCAGGCGTTCTCAATCTTGAGCAGACTGAGCTGCTCGTTGACCTGCCAAGAGGGGGTGCGCAGGGCTGGCTCACTCTCCAAGCAGCCCTTGATTATGCTTGCTAAGCTGACATCGTCAATTGTAGCTGAAGCATGTTCAGTAGGCACAATCACATGCAGACCACGCATCTGTCTACAAAGCTGGTTTTTGTGTTTTAACAGAACAGAGTGATGCTGCCACTGCTTATGACCAGCAAATGCCGACATGCCCAGCAAACAGAGCTACCATCTCTGCTGCATCACAGATGTAGCTTTTGCCTACAAGGTATGGTCCTTTTTGTGGCCCAACTCTGTCTTTTTTTGACCAGCATTGAATCACCTGTATCATTCAAACTCAGCACTCTCCCAGTTGTTGCTCAGACACAGGCATGCAGACAAAGCCACCATCAATGTTGCACAAGGTGGATGCAGGAGCCACAGGACATTACCATGTCCTTGTAGGCTGGTTGATGAGGCGCCCTGACACACAGGCTGCGGGCATACTCCTGAGTGAAGCCAGAACCCTGCGGACCGCCGGCCTCGAGGGCCTGCAGCAATGCTTCCTCATGCCCTGCAGGCCTGCGCCCGCCTGCCATCTCCAGCAGCAGCAGGCCCAAGGCATACATGTCCAGGGGATAGTCAGGGTTATAGAACTGATCCCTGTGCAGCTGCTGAGCCATTTCGGGGGCTTCCATCATGGAAGTTCCATGCCCATGCCGCATCTGCACATCCACCTTCTTGCATCAGCATCTTGCTAAGGGCTCTGATTTGACCATTCCTGTGGTGGTGTATGCCAAAGCACCTGGTCCAGACTTTGTGATATGAATCATGGATACACTTTGAAAAGTCTGACAGTGATTGGTTTGTTGCATCTTGACTGCAGACACCTGTGTGCTCAGCTGGTCTGCAAAGTGCAATCCACTCAAGCATGCACATGCACAAACGGGCGTTTGCCGTAACCCGCATGCACTACAGACGGAAGTCTGGGCAGAGAGTGTCATCTTGAGCAGTTGAGGCTTGAGCAGCGCACACAGGCGGCTTACTTGGAGTGGTGCAGCTGAGTGCGGTCAGTGGTGCCGGGCTTGTAGACCCAGTCAGCATTGCCAAAGTCTGCAACCAGCAGATCGGGACCATGCATGCTCTGCAGGATGTTACTGGGATGCAAGTCCTGGTGCACCAGTTGCTTGAGGTGAATCCAATTCACTGCTGATGCAATCTGCTGGCCCCACACCACCACCTCTTTTGTGGACAGCCTGCACTTGCAAGATGCTCATCAGGTTTTGCAGAATGGTTGTGCTTTGTGCGATGCAGCATCAGCAGGGACAAGGACTGCATTGTGTCAGACCTCAAACAGCTCAGCGCACATCACAGCATAGCAGGTAGAAACACACAGCAAAGCAAAGGGTGGCACAGCATGCCAAGAAGCAGTGTCAAATCATACAACACAACAGAGCAGGAGCAGCGCAGGAATGCATGTTGGTTGACTGACCGGCGCTGCTGCAGGATTGATTTGAGGCTAGGGCCAGCCCTCCGCATGGCCAGAAAGCCCTCCTGGTCAGGCTCAAAGCCCTGATCAGGCTGTGTCACCAGTGCCAGGGCCGGCAGAATGTGGGCGTGACGCACCGCGCCAGCCATTTGAGCCTCCACCTGCAAATCTCGCTGCCGGCCTGTCTTGGCAGCAACCTCACCCAGAACCAGACTCTCCAAGTACAGCACATCTGCAGTGCTGCCATGCCCAAGCACCTCGAATGCTTCATCAAACTTGCCCTGCCAGCGCAAGCAACATCTATCAGAGTCATACTGGCAATCAAAGTCTTGCAGGAAACCATGCCGTGCAACCAGCCATGTCTCTGACAAGTAGACCTTGCACCAGGGAGCAAAAGCTTGCTTGCAATACGTCTTTTGGAAACCCAGCAGCAAAATGAGCACTAGCACACACCATCATTGTTTGGCTGGACACATGGCATGATCAGCAGATGGGCGGCACAAGGGAATCACAAATTGATGCTCAGGTGGAACAGCAGGAATGCTGATGCTTACCATCTCTACAATGGGGACCTTCCACAGTTTGTACTGGGCCTGTTTGTCCCTTGTGAGGGTGTCCACCTCCTGCTGCAGACCCTTGTTGAGCTGGCTCAGCCTACCAATCTGACTCCTCAGCTCGCAGAGGGTTGCAGCACCGCCCTATGCTTTGTTGATTACATAATGTGCTATGACCATCACAGAGTTGCTTTGAGATGTCACACACTTCAACTGCTGAGGTCGCAACACGCCAAGCCCCACCTCTGGTTCAAATCTGACAAGCACCTTGCAAGCGCAGGCTGTCCACAAAAGAGGTGGTGGTGTGGGGTCAGCAGCTTTCATCAGCAGTTAGCTGGATGCATGCCAAGAAGCTGGTGCACCAGGACCTGCAGACCAATAACATCCTGAAGAGCCTGCATGGTCCTGATCTGCTCATCGCAGACTTCGGCAATGCTGACTGGGTCTACAAACCCGGCACCACTGACCGCACTCAGCTGCGCCACTCCAAGTGAGCTGCTTATGTGCTTTGATCCATCTTCAACGCACCTTGCTTGATCCACATCTGGTGTTGGCTTCAGGCTTTGTTGCATGCAGTCTGCATCACTCCCCATTCGTGACCGAGCGTGTGTGAGTATGTTGCATTGTGCATACAGGTGTCTGCAACCACCATGTGACGGTTCATGTTGTCACATGGCATTCCCAGAAGTGATTATCAAAACAGCCCCTGGCATGAGGCTGATTCAAGAAGGTGCATGTGCAGGTGCGGCGTAGGCATAGAAGCTCCCGAGGTGGCCCAGCAGCTGCACAGGGAGCAGCTCTACAACCCTGCTTATCCCCTGGACGTGTATGCCTTGGGCCTGCTGCTGCTGGAGATGGCAGGCGGGCGCAGGCCTGCAGGGCATGAAATAGCCTTGCAGCAGGCCCTCAGGGTTCTGCCTTCACTCAGGATTATGCCCGCAGCCTGTGTGTGAGGGCACCTCATCAACCAGCTTACAGGGACATGGTAATGCCCTCGCGCTTTTGCATGCATCTTGTGCAACATTGATGGTGGCTTTGTTTGCACGCCTGTGCCTGCGCTCAACAGAGCTGGTAGCTGTGTTTGCTGGGCATGTTGGCATGTGCTGGATCCGAAGCAGTGGCAGCAACACTTCGTCTGGTCTGTAACAGTATGAACAAGCAGCCTTCCTTACAGATGCTTGGCCTGCAGGTGTTTGTGCCTGCTGAACATGCTTCAGCTTCAGTCAAGAATGTCAGCCTCGCAAGCATCATCAAGGGCTGCCTGGAAACGGATCCAGCCCTGCGCCCTGCCTCTTGGCAGGTCAACGAGGACCTCAGTCTGCTCAAGATAGAGAACGACTGGTGGTGATCTCATGGCGCATGGTGCATCAGCAGTTCTGGAAGGCAGCTGATGCACATGTGCTATGAAGCTTGCCAGCTTTCTGTAAGTTACACCACTTGATGGAGCCAATGTGCCTCCAAGCTGCAGTGTAGATCTTTGCAAAGTCTTGCTGATTTCATTTGAGGTCACATTCTTGATGACGACAAGTAGAGAAAGCTTTTGAGCTATCAGAAGCAAATTTGCTGTTTTAAAAGCTCAACAGATGCACAGAGTTCTGCTTTTGCAGGCCTGCAGCGTCCCTGCCTGTCACCCCATCCTTTGGTCATAGCGCCAGACTGGTGAGTATTATTTTGCTGGCATTGGCTCCTTCTTTGAGCTTTAAATTGGCAGGATTTCAGTAGCAGCCTTGCACAGCTATGCATCAATCAGGGTGGACCATGCTGGCAGCATCCCACTGCGGTTCATGAACCAATTATCGTCAGTGTGTTTGCTAGCTTTACAGATGCTTAGCAACCGCAGTACTAGGTATAGCTGAAGACCTGCATATCATCCTACTTGAAGAACTTTTGCCCGAAGCAACAGAAAGAGCCTTAGCATTAGGATCAGGTGATGTTTAGGTGTGTTTTGTGAACGGTGTGGTTTTTGAACGAATATTCCCTGCCAACGCTGTCCTGCCTGATATCAGTGGCTCCAAGTCAAATCTTGCAAAACAATGCAATCTGTCAAACATCAGCCTTACAGTAGTCCTACATACGTTTGCAGTGTTGAAAACCTACAATAGCGAGTGCCCTGCATCTTCACACTGAAAAATTTGCCTACCCATCTGAAGTATTTGATGCTGTCTGAGCAATCTTGATCAATGAGGCCTGCTTGGAGCAAAGTCCTTGACATGGAGGTGCCTTCTGGATCTCCTTGTGCCAGCTCAGTAAGGGTGCAACAGGGACAACCACAATTGTCAATTATTCCTGAACCAGATACTAGCCCTCAGGGGTTGCTGACTTTAGGATTGCACCATAAAATACACATACATTCTGGAAAAAACAGCGAAGCTGCTGTATCACTGAGACCTTACACACTGCATATCGCTACATATATGAAGACGCATCATCAAACAAACCAGATGATGCAATAGATGTTGTTCAGTACATCAGCTGAACATGCCGGTAAACTGTCAATGAGACTTAATGCTTGCAACGTGATCATAAAGAGTCATCTAAAGACATCTGCAAGGTCATCTTTAGGAAGCTGATGCTGCTGTTCATGCGTACGTCGCTGAGATTTAGCTGACACCTTGGCTCCATACTTGCTGGCTTCTCTCTTCTTCAGCAGTGCGCGTATCTACATTGCCACACAAACAAACCTCGGCCAAAGTCAGGGAATAAATCAGGGAGTAAGTACAACACTGACCAGCACATTGGCAACAGACTAGATGTACAAAAATGTATGGCTGTTTCCTGCACCGACTGTTGTAAAAGTGAATAAAATCCTTGGAGCCTCTCGGCAGCATCATGGTCAGACTGCCTCACATGCATACAGAACAACATTGCAACAGCTGCATCACTCACTCTGTTTGGTGAGACAAAGTGAGGGTTGTCAAAAAGAACTGGTCCACCGAAGCTGCCCCCAAAGATCTTGATGGGGTTCAGACACACACGGGGCCCCACCTCCACCAGGGAGGCACTGTCTGCTGATGCCTTCTTCTTGTCCAACCCAGGAACAACCTGCAAAGCCCATGCTGTGAGCTTTATGCAGACATCAGACACAGGCTGTGTGTAATGTTGCTGCAAAGGGAGAAGTCAGCAGCAACACATCAAGGTTGCCAAAAGCTGAGCACATCACAAGAGGACAAGTGCAATTCCTCAAGCTTAGTTGCCTAGGACACAGACATGCAAAGCAGACACATGCCATGTGTCATAGTTGCCGTGTAGCAGACATTGAACAGCTGGTGACAAGGGCTGGACGGTGCATAGCAAAACCCAAAGCACAGTGCATTGCCAGTTGCACAGTGCATTGCCAGTTGCACAGTGCATTGCCAGTTGCACAGTGCATTGCCAGTTGCACAGTGCATTGCCACTTGCACAGTGCATTGACACTGGCAGCATTCACACCTGATAGTTACTCAGCCATATCTGGTTGTCCAGGAAGTGGAAGCTGATGACATGATCATGGAATGGCTTGCTTTTGGGGTGCCGCCTAGGTGTGGCAAAGCTTTGAGTGAACATCTCCTTCATCAGCTGCAGATGTGGTTGCTGGTCAAAGGATGCATCAAAGCTCAGCACTGGCCTTGATCCCTTCAGGTGGTTGCCACTGAGCTTCAGTTCTGCCATTGTATGTACTGCAAAGGAGAGTATGACATATCTTAAGACTAACATTCAATGATGTTTTCTTAGATTAATGATGTGTTTTGTTTTGTTTCAGGTGCATGGTTGACAACATGTATACACAATGCATACTGCTGAGGCTTTTGTAGCAGAGGCACGGGACAGACACGATGAATGTGGAGTGTTCATCATGGCACTGACAAGACTTCTACAGGTTTTTTATTGCAGCAAATGAGTCAGCTCACCGTTTGCACAGTGAAACTTGATGGACGGGCCATCTGGCGCTCTAGCAAGCCAGATGTACAAGTCTTTCCGCTTCCGTGATTCAAAAAACAGTACGCTGCTACATCCCTGCAGCATGAGCAGCACTTTCAGCTAAAGAGCTTGGTCTGATGTGCTTCTAATAGGCCCTGCACCATGACCTACCTTCATGTCTGCCACTTCGTTTATCACACCCCTGTCTGTCTTGGTATCCAGCTTTGAGTCTCGTTTACAATGTGGCAGCAGCTGTGCTAAGTCCAGCATAAGATGCCTTGACCTGCAGGATGCTGACCTTTGTGAGCCTCCAGTATGCAAGCAAAGTGTGAAGAAGCACCACGAGCAAGCAAGCGCTTACCTGTGAGTGATACCCCTTGAGCTTAGCAACAACACCTTTTCCTTGTTCTTGAAGCCAGATGCTTCTGTCGCCAGCTTTGGCTGCTTTGCTGCTTTGCGCTGGCCAGCATTGCTTTGCTGCAGCTCTGCCTCATTAGCAGCTGGGGGTGCTTTGCGCTTGCCCATGTTGTATCCCGTCACTGCTAGGCCGCCAAATCTATTCCCCGAGCACAAAGAGCCTGTTCGTAGCCTCAGCACCACGATGAGAAGGCTCCTAATGCACAGTCGAGTCAATGGCGCGAGTAGTGCCTAAAATGGCATCAGCTGCGCAGTCAAGTGCGATAATTGGTTACCCTAAATATACCCTACAGGCAAGCTTTTTAGCATGTAGAACTTCTTCTTCATGCAACGCCGCCTGATGGCACCATAGCACAGCAGAAGCAAGTCTCTTGGGTTCCGGCGAGCATACTCTAGGCCTTTACTTCCGTGCAGTCAGCATGGTATGTACGGTGTCTGCTCGGCTCTCTATGTTGTCCAACTCGCTTTTCAGGCCGCTAGCAGGCACGCAACTCTGACAGTCGATGCTTGTGTTGCGCAGGATCAACCAGTAAAGCTGGCTATCGTCATGAAGGTCATTGGCAGAACTGGATCTCGTGGTCAGGTGACTACCAGTTGTCGGCGCAACTACAGCATTGAATGTGGAAGTTCAGGCCAAGCAAACTCCTGTTCACAAAGCTGAAACAGCACCTACTGGTGTACAGGTGACACAAGTCCGTGTCAAGTTCCTGGATGACCAGAACCGACTGATTATGAGGAATGTCAAGGGGCCTGTTCGGGAAGGTGAGATAGGCTCAGCTATTGACAATAACAATGAGCTGCTCACCTGTGTAGCTCAAGAATATATCTTGATCAAAGGGTGCATGTTGCCATGCTGACCAATACCTTGGTGGCAGCAGTTTGTACATTGGCTGTGTTTACAGGATTGGATGTGTTCAAATGCCAACACAAAGGATCTGCGGGAAAGCAAAGTTACAATGGCTGATGCATAGCGTGACAATGCAGGTGACATCCTGACTCTGTTGGAGTCCGAGCGCGAGGCCAGGCGTTTGCGGTAGTCCAGTCCAGGAATGTCTCATCAGGGAGCTGCTCAGGCAGTTGCATAGCTTACACAGCAAGCCTTATGGCTTACACAGAGCTCAGCTTATAGATCACATGACCAGCGTCCGAACAGATTTAGTGGGGATGCATCAGCATTGTCTGTCATGTTAGCATGCTGCCAGGAGGTTTCCTCAGAGACTCCAGCTGTAACCACATCATGCCTGCAACAAGCTCTGTCAACTGCTAAGTTGGTTTTATGGGCAATACGCCATGCAGCCGTACTGCAGAGAAGTCAGGCAGCATGCAGAAGAGGTACTTGTAAGCCCAGGCATCAGGCATCCTTTGAGGTTCAGCATCACAGTTTGTTCAGTCTTTGATGCAATACGTATACATGCCTGAGCCTAAGCAGCAGCTTGCTCAACACGTCATGCCACTTGTGCACAGGACGCATCAGGCTGCACGCCTTTGCTTCCAAAACCTCTGCTTGCTTTCCTGCTGTGACTCATGGTACTGCTTTTCCACTCTGCACATGACGGCACAAGTGGAGGCTGGGACAAAGCTCATCACAGGTTGCACATGGCAAGGCAGGCAGAGGTCTCATAGCACTCACGGCAGTGTGTGCCCTAGTGCTGATGCATTTGTCAGCGCCATGAACCATATTGGTTCCACAATCAAATGTCAGGAATGTCGAAGATTCTTCTGAAGATGCACATTTTCAGCCTGTTTCGCAAATCCAGCTGCATCTCGTGAACTGATGTTACATGCAGTGTATTCACTCTCATCTACTACAGCAAGATACCATCTCTCAGAAGTGCCACCTCAATTTTGTTATCTCTCCTGATCTGTATCTAGCCAACTGCTACTGAGCATACACGACAGGAAATGAAACCAAAAGAAGACAGGGAAATAACAGAGAATATCTAAAGCTAAACCTGCTTTAAAAAAGGACATAAAGGGGGCAGATATATCCAAAACAAGAGGCAAACAGAAGCAAAATAAACAGGCTTTATATGACGCCCACGAGGCAGATGTTATAGTACAGACTTGAGCCTAGACCTCACTGATCAACGTGGAGGTCTTACAACAACACCGCTCACAAAGAGTGGTCTTGCCATAGACCTGGACTTTGTGTATGTCTGTAGAGGCAACCTGCCTTTCAGCCAAGGGGACAATGAGCAAGTCCTCGTCAGTTCCATAGGCTTTCCGTGCATTCTCAAAAATGGCTGATGTGACTGTGATGTTGCAGCAGCCGGCTGCAGGATCTTGCAGAATGAAGGAGTCTGTGTCTGCATTGTACCCACATATGACGACATAGTGTCCTGCAAAGCACAACATAGATTTGAAGAATTGCAAACTGCGTTTCCTTGATAGACTGCAAACTGCTTTTATGCAGGCAATGATGTCCCACATCCACACACATGTGCACAAAAAGGCACCCATCTGCTGTAGATAAGCAGAACATCCACGACATATTGTCATAAGCTACAACAAATGCCAGGTGGTCCACTTACTACAGCTGCTGCAAAGCCAGACCCACAAGAAACTTTCTAGGACAAGCAGGTAACCCAGAGAAAAAAGAATAAAAACTAATAAATGCATTGAGGCCAGAACAAAATTGAATTAGGAGAACAGGATCTGCAAAATGATAAGGTCTGGTACACAGCAAACATGCAAAGCCGCCAACACGCTGTCTTTGCAGGCTACAGCCAGACACTACAGCAACTGCGCAATGCAACATCATTTCAGCTGTTGACTGCATGGCTACAGCAGGAGACATCAGTGCAGCACCTGTATAGGCATCACCATATCCGCATATGATGGGCATGCGATTGACCCCCCCAATCTGCAGTGAGGCAGGCCTGCTCCACATGAGTCCACTACAAAGGCGGCGCTTGTCTACTAAAGCGATGATGAGATGGGATCCTGCCAGCATACACGCCTGCAGCTCCTTCAAGGGAACCGACCGCTGATCTATGGTGATTCCTGCCCGCTCAGCTTCCTGTGACAGCAACACATGGTTTGAGTAATGAGCTGACACCTGGGCAGCCAAGTATAACACTTGGCTTCTCATTAAACTGACGCGGAAAGGCATAGTCATTTCTTTTCCTTTTCTTCCCAAATGGGCTGACAGCATGACAGTAGTGCAATCCCTGATATGCTCTTCCTTGCATCTCTGTATTGCTATGAGCCAGGGGAAAAGCTTGCGGTTGAGCTGGCACACTAGCTGATCTTATGCAATGCACAGCTGAGGAGCAAGGTGTGATGATAGTATGCATCATGCCCACAAAACAGGGTAATGCTTGAAAAAGCCTGAATGAAGTCTTGGAGCAGCAGCTGCATGCATTATGCAGCTACGCCGTCGCCAAGACTGGGCTTTCATTCACAAGGGACTGTTGACTTCTTCAGCAACACCTGCATGCTTCAAAGTGCAATGCTGACCTTAAAAAGCTGAGTGACGCGACACTGATCCTCTTCCATGTTTTCCATATAAAAGCCCTCATGGAAATAGCCAGGATTAGCGCCCACCATGGTGGTAGCCAATGTGACATCCAGACCAAAGTGCCGCATCAAGTGAGCGAGATCAACTGTCCACACACTGCAATTGCACAAAGCAACACATCATGCAACGTTGAAGCAGCAGCATTGCAAGCTTACTGCACAGGGAATATTTCTCAACACAATTGAAAACAACACCAGACTTTGCCTGCATGTTGCAGTCAGATAAGCTGAAATCAGCATATGCATGCTATGCAATGATATGTTTAACACTACTGCATGTGCACAGCAAAATACAGTATGAACTGCATCCCTGGCGCTTCATGTACCAATGCCATGGTCAAGCCCATTGACTTGCCTAACCAATGAACACTCAAAAAGATGTTGAGGTATGTCATCTCATGGCGTCACCAGCCAGTGCAATACCACGACAGACCAGTATGCAGGTTTCCATGCAAAAGGCAGCTCAATAGGTCATGATCAAACTTGAAACCCTCCCACTGAGGCATCCCCAGCATGAAACACTACAGGGCTTTGTATGTCTTGTGCACAGGCTTTGCTCAAAAAGCTCAACTACCAAATAGCTTCTGCGAGACTTTGGGCCTGTGTTGTTTCCGTGATCATGGGCAACATTTGCCAAACCCGCACGTACCTAGCTCATTATGAGCTGGAAAGCATTGTTATTACCATTATTATTATTTATTTATTATTTGCCTAATGACACTCACCTAGTGGTGCTACACAAGCTGCGCAAGGAGGCCATGTTCAAGTAAGACACCCCAAGAGACTTCAACACCATCAATGCACACGCCAGGCCACAGTCCCTACAGCAACACAGGATTTTGTTCCAGTTTTTTTTCTTCCATTTTCATCTTATACCTTACAGTCTGGGATGTGGAGCCAGTTGGGACTCATCAGACAACCTGGCTTGATAGCATAGGTGTATGTGGTGTGACAAAATCAAGCTGGTGGGAGTTCTGTTAAAAAACGAGCCTAATAGCTGAGTTAGAGTTTCAATATCTGCACTGTGTGAGTTCCCAGATGCTGTGTGGTATAGACCAGAACTTGACTTGTTTGTCAAGCCATATGCTTGCACGCCTGACAATTGTGTGCAATATGCAGTGCAGTGCAGATGGATGTCAAAATGAGCATAGCCAATGCACTGCAGAGACTTCCATACAGGTTTAGCAGAAAACATGACCATCAGGGAAACAAGCTTTGCTATTTGCACACAGTGTTAAAGAGCTTACCAGTTGAACGACTGCTGGACATGAGGTACAGCAAGGCAGTGCTGCCTCAGCTGACTGTGTTGACCTGACGCCAGCTTCAGCAAGCCATCACAGCAAGCAAGGCTAGCTGTGGCGGTGGCCAAGCTGCAAACAACATGTCCAAGTTGACCACAAGCTTTTGCAAGTGAGAGCTTGATGAAGAATACATGCTTGTCACAGGGTCATGCAAGTGTGTGCAAAAACCTGGCCAGCATGGGGCAAGCGATCGGCAGTATGTACCTTCTGTCAGCAAGGCTGGTCAGAGTTTCTGTTGCTGCAGCATGCAGAGTGGCCATGGGGAGGTGTGGCACAACACTCTTCCAGCTTACTGCCTTCGCCTATACACAACAGGTTTGTATGTGACAGGTGGTTGTCGAAAGGTTTGATGACTGCCAAGAGGGTCCGGACTCTGCTTGAGGCATGCACACCAAGGTCAAACAGAAGCACGTCATTTTGCAATAACACATAAACAGTTTGGGAGCAGTCGCCACGATACGAACACATAAACGGCACAGCAACCACACAGGCACTAAACTCAGACATCCACATGCAACGTTCGACACAAGCTGGACCAGCAACACCCCGCTGGTTTCAATTTGCAAGAATCCGCACCCTGCACTTGCTTGCTCGAAGTCTCGCTGGGTTCAACAGCACCCAAAGTTCACTCAAGGCACTTGCGGCTACTGACAGAAGTGAGTGACACGGTGCAAGGGCTACAGAAGACACAGCGTGCGCCACCAGTGGGTCTAGACGTGTTCTCGGCAATGCTTAGCGTCAGAGAGGCACAAGGTAAAGTGGTGGGCGTTTGCAGCTTGATTGCGCTGACGAGGAGTTTGGCGATCAGCACGTGAAGCCATGGTGGCAGCTCACCTTGGGGCACTAAATACTACCCCTCGCGAGGGGGGGATAACCTAACGCCACCCCCCTGTTTTGCACTGTTGGTTGCATTGCTCAAGCTGCTCCAGTGGGTCAGTGTCTCGATGCTCAGCATCGGTGCTGATGATATCATTCAACAGCAGGGTCATTGTGCTCGCATTGCCTCAAGATATGCTTCAAATGAGACCTTTCTAACATATGTGACAGTGCAAAATTCCTCCCAATGATGCTTGCAATCATGAAGCGCATCAGTATATGCTGGTGTGGGGCATGTCATGGTGACGAATCTATGTGCGAATGTGGGCCATTCAAAATGAGTACAGAAGGTAGCAAATGGTCGTATCACGAAAGGATTATATTTTCACTCTTTTTGCTGCCAGCTGCCGGCATTGAATAAGACCTTATGGCACAGACACTCTGATTGCAGTTGCTTGCAGGTGCTCTGCAGCAGCTGTTTGACTGATCAGTGTGCTTTGCAGATCCTGGTACATCACGAGTGCGCGTTGCAGATGCTGGTCCAGGACGTTGACGCAGGCAGCTGTGCACTTGACCCATTAGATCAACAGCGGTAAAGACATACCACAATGTTTGTGTGCATGAATTTGTGTGCATTTGAATGGTTTCTGGAACATGCAAAATGTGCAAAATGCAAAGATGTGCGGTACCTCCGTGACCAACTTGTCTGAGGTGCGCATTGCCTGCGCTCGCTGTGCACATTGCTCCTTGCGGCAAGTCAGGATGTGTTGCCTCCAAATCGTGTGAGTCCTCTGTGCGGCAGAAGCTAAGATGCCTGCTCTGACAATCCGGCCGCAGGTGGTCATCAGCACCAAAGCTGGTCAACTGCCTGTGCGTGCATCGCCAGCCCGCGCAGCCCGGCGGAGCGGCAGCAAGGCATCTTTTGCTTGCCATACATGCCTCCCGCAAATCTCCAAATGTCATCTGCTCGTACAACCTCGTCGTACCGGCATACTCAGGCAGGCTTCCATCTGCAGTCTAAGTTGGCACCCTTAGCTATCGCACTAGAACTATCTCACAGGGTCTAGATTTTGCAGAGGAAGCAGGCTTGAGGCAGCAACCAGTGACGGGGCAACTTCAAGCAACAATGGTGCAAGTCCCATAGCTGAGGTATGCTTTTGCCCTATATTGCATCTCACACGTGCTCTAGTCACCCACAAACTTTGCATTGTGACATGGCTTGTTGGTTTCGCAGCTGAGTCTTGATCTCAAGGAGCTGGACTCGCCTGAGGAGCTCCATCCTTTGAAAGATGCACTTGAGCGTGCAAAGCAGCGGGTGGATCAGTCAACTGGCATCAGAGAAGCCCTGGAAGCCGAGGTTTGTGAGAATGCCATCTGTTCAGGCAGTCACCCCAGATTGCAATGCATCAACCAAGCACATATGCACTGGCACAGTGCCCACTGCAACAAATGTCTGTTTCAGCTCAGTGCTATATACACCTGCAGGCTCAAAATCTTGCTGAGCTGGCAATTGATGCGAGAGAGAAGGCAGAAAAAGCTCGGCAGAAGGTCGCTGAGGCAGCTCGAGATGTGGACGCTGCAAAGATCGTCAAGCAGAAGCTTGACGCAGACATTGAGCAACTGAGGCAGGTCTCTAGTGAGCCTTCAGCTGGGGAGGAACAGGCATTTAGAGCTGACCAGACAGTGGATCTGGGCACCAGTGAGCATGGAATCCCAAATGCAGAGCAGAGTCTCGATGCTGAGCTGAAAGACAAACTTCACCAGCTAGACTCTGTCTCCAAAACCATCGATGAGACTGAAACAAAGGTGCGTCACAGGGAAAGCCACAACTTCAGGTCACGCCTGCTGCTGTGTGTTGGCTTCACAAACTGCTTGCTGCAATAAGCAACCAACCATTCTCACCTTTGCTGCAATGAGCATCTAACCCTTTTCACACTTGCTGCAACAAGCAACCAACCCTTCTCACACTTGCTGCAATAAGCAACCAACCTTTTTACGCTTGCTGCAATGAACAACCCACTCTTTTCACACTCGCTGCAATAAGCAACCAACCCTTTTCACACTTGTCCTGCCGCATCATGTGCTACTCAATCACATCATACTAAGAGAGACATGCACAAGCGTCATCGCAATATTTCAAGCAGCTTTGCTGCAGCATGTACAATGCATCACTTAGACTACAGCAGATGAACTGCCTGGTATTCTGCATTGCTGCAGGACAGACAGACAACGTGAAATGCATCACTTTTTGTTGCATGCCACATCACATCAGCCTACTCTGATGTCCACAAGCCACAGCAATAATAGAGCTCAAAAGAATCTTTAGTGCAGCAAGCAGCATAAATGTCCAGATCAAAGCTCAAGTTCTGAGGTCTGAGTAGACTTGTGTGTGTCAAACGGAGGTGTCTGCATTGGGCGACAGGGCATGTGCCTGTGAAACAGCAGCCAACAGAGCAGAATACTGACAAAATGTCTTCTAGCCTGTTTGCTGCTTGTTCACTGACACCTGTTTTGTTCCCCAAGTCAAACGCCTGTGGTTGACAAACGCCCATGGGGGGAAATGGTAGACACCCTGACAAGTTGCAGTACTAATCAATACTATCAATTAGGCCCACTGGGCCAAACGTGCATAATGTTATTGCAGGTCATTGCACTGGGTGACACAGTCCTAGCCAGTGAAAGCAGCAGCTGTCCGAGCACAAGAACAATGCATCCATAGGCATACAGTCAGCAGAAACAGCAGCAATTCTTCATATTGTATCACAGGTTATTTCATTATCAGCTAGGAGTTTGCTGATTCTGCTTGAACTGCTGGCAGGTGTCTGCACTGGGTGATAGAGCATCAGCCAGTGAAGCGGCAGCTGACAGAGCAGAAGAAGATGCCTCAGTGGCCATGCGGTCAGCCGAGACAGGTGTCCGGGAAGAGATGGAAGCTGCAGCAGTAGTCAAGGAGACCGAGTCAGCTCTCAGCAAAGCCCTGGCAGAGCTAACGTTTCTGGAGACCTCCTATGAAGAGAAGGACTTTGAGAGCAAGGCCGAGAAGGCCAAAGCCAAGGAGAAAGCACAGAAGGAAGCTGAGATCGCTGTCAGGGATGCTCTGGCTGCTGTCAACAAGACTGTGCAGTCTCCAGAAGCTGAAGGAGGTCTGGGTAAGCAGACCATCCATTTGCCTGCTGTCTTTTTCTTCAGGACACAGCAGCTCGTCATACGGCAACAAAGATCCAGATGGAAGCTCTCCCGAAGGGTCCAAATGGTCCAAAGTGACAACAGTGTCTGCTGTTTTGCAGCCCCTGTTCTGCGTCTACTGTAGCTCAAGTTCTGAAGCAGCAACAATGACTGCTGTTCTGCAGCCCCTGTTTTGCACCTACTGCAGCCTGATCTCTGAAGTAGCAGCACTGACTGCTGTTCTGCTGCGCCTGCAGCCCCTGTTTTGCGCCTACTGTAGCGTAAGTTCTGAAGTGGCAACAATAGCTGCTGTTCTGCAGCCCCTGTGTTGCGTCTACTGTCGCCTGACCTCTCAAATTGGCAAGAATGGCTGCTGTTTTGCAGCTCCCGTTTTGCAGCCCCTGTTTGGCGCCTACTGTAGTGTAAGTCCTGAAGTGACAACAGCCATTGCTGTTCTGCAGCGCCGACAGCCCCTGGAGTGGTGGAGTTGAAGGCAGAGAAGCAGAGAGCAGACCAGGAAGCTGGCCTGAAGCCCAAGCCTGCATCCAAGACCAGAACCACCACCGATGAAGAGGCAAAGGAGGCTGCCACAGGCTTCCAGGGCTGGCTGTCGCGCAACAAGCCCATCGCAGCTTTTGCAGTGATGGCCTTTGTGGCTGTTTGCGTGCAAGCTTCAGGCGTGTATGATGTCAAGGCGGCTGTACTGACGCTGCTGTCACCAATCCTTACCCCAATATGGAAGGTACGGCTGTCGTAGGTGGCAATGCTGCTGAGAAACTGGCACAGTGCATGTGTTGTGTGCTTTCAAAAGGACATTCCCATTCATGACTAAAATACGATAAAACTATACAGTAACACAAAACAGCAAGAGTTTGCTACATATTGGTATGTATAAAGCTGTTGCACACATAGACTATTGTAATAGTAATATAATTGTGTTGCTGTGCATTTGCATGTGTTATCTGACTAAGAGCAGATGCTGATGTGGTGTCTGCATGCAGGTGCCAATGCTAACACCTTACATCAATAACATACATCTGCATGTCTTATATCTGCATGTGTGATCTGAACAGGACCAGGTGGTGATGCATGGTCTGCATGCAGGTGCCAATGCTAACGTCTTTTTCTAATTGCATGTATTACATATCTGCATGTGTGATCTGACCAGGACCAGGTGGTGATGCATGGTCTGCATGCAGGTGCCAGTGCTGCTGAGGAGCCTGATCAACAAGCTGCCACTGCCAGAAATCCCCCATGGCACTGAAGGCCTCATTGAGACCATCTGGCTGCTGATGACCAGCGTGGTGGCTGTGCCAGCCATATGCAAACTGCCCGGGGGCAGCCCTGTCTTGGGATTCCTGGTGAGACCCTGACCCCCACAGCAAAGCCTCATACCCCCCCTGTCGAACCCCTCCCTTCACCCTGGGCTTTTCTTCAGGCAATGCCAAAATTTGTAAGTTTAGACGTTTCTGAGGTTCCTGGCAGCAGCACTCATAGAGTGAAGGTGCACAGCACTACAGGGCAGGACGTGAAACAGCCTTGTGCACAACGCAACTGTGTTCTTGATCATCTGCTGTGCAAGGTGAAACTTGTGAAACAAGGTCTGCCATTGAAGACAACTTTGCCCATATTAAATCACAGGGCAGACCATATTAACAGTGTTGATTCGCTGAATTGTGTTCCCATTTCAAGCTGCATGGTGAACGCATGATCGGCATAAGTCAGGCCTGGGGTATTGATCAGACAGCGCCAGTATGGTCACGAGTCTTTCAGGCTATGATTCTGATATGTTGAAGATAACAAAACATACACAGAGCAGTTACCTCTCATTGCAGTCTCGAGAGGAGAAGCTACCCCCCCCCTTCCTTCAATGTCCCTGTCATTCAGATACTTCTGCATTTGGGTCTGCAGTTTTCAGTGACTAGTAACATGGTTCCTTCAGTGAGTATCTGTGACTGGCACGTAGCTTGCACCGGCTCTGATTGGGGCTTTGTTACTGAGTCTCAGGGCATATCTTCTCTTTCAGTGAGCATCTATGACTGGCACACAGGCTGGAGGGGGCTCTGATTGGGTCCAGCAATCTTTGCCTTTGGTAACACCTCTGAGGGCATGTCTTGCCTTTCAGTGAGCATCTGTGACTGGCACACAGGCTGGAGGGGCTCTGATTGGGCCCCATGCCCTGGGGATCATCCAGGATGTGGAGGGGGTGCGCCATCTGGCTGAGCTGGGGGTGGTGTTCCTGCTGTTCAACATTGGCCTAGAGCTCAGCTTAGAGAGGCTGCGCAGCATGCAGAAGTATGTCTTTGGTATGGGTACTGCACAGGTGAGCATCACTCATACCAGACTCAGAGTTCTAGAAAGGCTGTGCAGCATGCACAAATGCGTTTTAGTCCGTGGGCAGTGCACAGGCAGGAATGACTCAAAACTTGCTTTTGTCACATGTACAGGGTCACATCTGTTTGTGTGAGTCCGGTTCATCTTTACGTTTGAGCAGTCTGAGCACTGCAAGATGTGCAGCATGGAGCAGGCCTGCTCCAGATGCTCTGCTCCAGATGTTCTGTGTCAGAGGCCAACTACAAAAGTGAAAGAGCATGCATCTGCACTGCTCTAGAGCATTGTAGCTGGGAATACAGCTGGCTGGTCTGACAACATGCACAGTATCACTCATGCACGTGGCTTATCAATTGTCATGGGTAACAAGTCATGCAAATAAAGTTGCAAGTCTCTTGGCAAAGTGCAGGGGTTCAACTCTGGCACATGGCTTTGCAGGTGGTAGCGACTCTAGTAGCAGTGGCAGGAACAGCAATGGCTCTGGCCAATGTATCAGGGCCAGGGGCAGTTATCCTAGGAGGAGGGCTGGCCCTGTCCTCCACAGCTGTGGCCATGCAGGTGCTGCAGGACAGAGGGGAGAGCGGCTCCCGCCATGGCAGAGCCACTTTTGCCGTACTTCTTCTGCAGGCAAGCGCCTTCTGCTGTAAGGAGTGATGAACCACTGTGTATATGCAGCAGCCAGTCATTCGTGTATGCACTTTTGCTGCACTCTTTGTCAACTGCCCTCTGCTGCAAGGAATGGTGAACCATTTTGTGAGTGCTGTAGCTGTCATGCATCATGACTGATCCTTTCTGCAGGCAGGCGTCGCATGCTGCCAAATCTGTGTGACTGGTTCCTAAGTGCTGCAGCATGCATGCATTGTCCCTGCAGCTGATCCTTGGAATCAGTGCATTGCTACAAGGGGGAGACATAACTCAAATGCAGTGCAAAGCGCTGTGGTTGTTGATGCCTCAATGAGCATGCTGTGCATGCTATGCTCACCAATGAATGAAAGAATCAGGAAATGATGAAGAAACAAACAAACCAATGGTTGCATGAACAAATGCATGCATGTATGCATGCACAAAAAGAGTCACAAATGGACAGACTAACAAGAACTTAACAAACTGTTGACTGCTTGCAGGATCTTGCAGTGGTGGTCCTGCTGATGCTCATCCCCTTACTAGCCCCCTCTGACAGCGGTGCCCTAGGGCTCAGCAAGATTGCAAAGGCCCTGGGCCTGGCAGCAGTCAAGGCTGTGGTGGCCATCGTGACCATCATTCTCGGAGGGAGAACGCTGCTGCGCCCGTTGTACCGGCGGATTGCGGCCCTAGAAAACACCGAGATCTTTGCTGCAACTACGCTGTTGGTGGTTCTGGGTACTTCGGTGATGACTCAGATTGCTGGGCTGTCACTTGCTCTGGGTGCTTTTCTGGTGAGCAGTTTTCTTGCTGTCTTGACCGACAATCTGTAGAGTTGTTGTGGTGCAGCGTCTTTACTATGGTTGTCCTGTTTCGGGCTCATTGGGTTGTGACTCAGCTTGCTTGGCTACTTCTAGACAAGAATCGATTTTCAAGAAGAGATATGCAACCGTAAGATATGCTGTATTTTATGCTGTATCATGAACTGCTTTGCCGCAGACCAATATGATGTGGTAACTGGGTTGTGTTAGCACTCAACCAAAAGAGACATTCTGGACTGTAGAGGGACAGGTAAAATGAAATATGTATGCAAAGATCTATGCAACATTTTTCCTCTTTGGATGATTGCTGCAGGCTGGTCTTCTGGTGGCAGAGACAGAGTTTGCGTTGCAAGTGGAGAGTGACATTGCTCCCTACAAGGGCCTCCTCATGGGACTCTTCTTCATGACCGTGGGCATGGAGATCTCTGTGGGCCTCTTCTTCGCTGAGTGGAAGACTGTTGTCTCTGGCATTGTTCTGCTTATTGGCGGCAAGGTGACCTTTATTTTTGATTTTCCACCATCAGAAAGACCCGTATTTTGTATACTTTTCACACTTGCTGTCATGATGTGCGCAAATATTTGTGCTGATGCTTGCACTGACTGCTTGCTGCTGTGTTAGAGTTTGATGCACTGGGCATTTGTCCTTGTTGCTGACAGACTATTTTACTCAAAAGTGTTTCAGCACTTTGGGGTTATTTGGCTGTGCTTGACAGCAGCAGACATGAAGGGTGTTTCTGTTGTATTTGATGCTGATGGACTGTACATAAGATTAGAAGATCAGGTATGTACAGTCCATCAGTCACAAACACAACAGACACACCCTTAGCAGCAAATACAGGACACAAGTCTTGCAATGACTGCACCAGTGAATGACGCATTGCTGGTTGGCATGGCCATGACATCCATTATGTTGACAGTTTTCAGCTTGGAAACTGCTGTCTTTTGCCCTTTCCAGGACTGTTTTAGCTACAATCAGTATTTCTGACACCAGCAGAGTCATACACAGCATCCTGAAACTGACAATCCTAACAATTTTATACTCCTGCTGTTCAATTTGGGACCGCATAGAAAATGGTCAACTTCATAGTATATTGAGCCCCATACCTCTTCTTTTGCCTGGAACATAAATAGGTTCTGCCGGAATACACATAGTTTCCAAGTTAGGAACCTTTTTTGGTATTTGCCTGCAGGTTGGAGTCATGGCAGCAGTGGGCAAGGGCTTCGGCCTTTCGCTGCTGCAGTCCGTCAGGGCAGGGCTCCTACTAGCAGCTGGAGGCGAATTTGCCTTTGTGACCTTTGGGGAGGCTGTCTCCCACAAGATCCTGCCCCAGGCCCTGGTCAGCAAGCTCTTCCTCATTGTCTCCCTCAGCATGGCTCTCACGCCCTTCCTGGCTGAGTTCGGGCAGCGCCTGGGCAAGATGTTTGAGAAGAGTGATGTCAAGGTGAGCACAGGGATTGATCTAGTTGTGATTGGACAAGGCTTAGGAGTTGATGCAGTCCTGATTGGCCTAATGTACAAGGCTCAGGAATTGATCTAGTTGTGATTAGCCTAGTGTACAAGGCTCAGGAACTGATGTAATTGTGGCCGGCCTAATGTACAAGGCTCAGGAATTGATCTAGTTGTGATTGGCCTAGTGGACAAGGCTCAGAATTTGATTTTGTCGTGATGGGCCTAGTGTACAAGGCAGATCTCAATGTTTGCCAGCATAAATAACGCATCCTGCCAAGGCCAAGGCCCTACCCCTCCATCACACTAACGTATGAATGAGTCAATGCATGAGTCAACAAATGAATGGGTCTGCTGTCTGTAGTCAGACAAGCTTCTATCATCTGGTCTAGGCAATGCTTAAATTGCCATGATGAGTCAAAGTGTAATCCATGAATGCATGCGTGGTGCAGGCGCTGCAACCCAATGAGGGTGAAGTAGAGGAGCTGCGCGGCCATGTGGTCATTGCTGGCTTTGGGCGAGTGGGGCAAATCATTGCTCAGCTGCTCAGTGAGCGCCTCATACCCTTTGTGGCCCTGGATGTGCGCTCAGACCGTGTCCAGGTACGAAAAGAAAAGACAAGAAAGTATTACGCTTTTTGGCATCAATTCAATGAGAAGTTCATCATCATACGGGGCTGCCCAGGAGGGTCCAGGTACTGCGAGTTAGTCTCCTGATAGGCTAGCACTGCGCCTTTTACCTCAGCTCTGCTACGTATCTGCCCAGCCCAAAAGGCGCTTTGAAATGAGCACAAACCCCTGCATTGTTGCTTTCATGTGGTGTCAGTTGTATTTGCTGACTCTGAACCTCTACAAATTTTGGATCCTAGCTTCTCTAACTTGCTGGACAGTGTTGAGTTTGAGTGGTGATGAAGCACTTCGCTTGGTAGTGCTGCTGGTGGGTGCTGCCAAACTTTTTTGGAGCCGTCTCATATCAGCCTTGCAAAAACTTTACTGCTGTGTGAGACTGAAGACACGCTGCCCTTCTTGTGAACTACAAAGTTCTCTGTGCTGCATACAGCAATGCATTCACGCAGCAGCAAAGCCAGCTCTGCTTCAAAACAGCATCTGCATTGTGCAGGCTGGCAAGCAGCTGGACCTTCCTGTGTTGCACACCATGATGTACTCAGGCATCAGCAAAGGCAGCAAAGGCATCTGCGGTGTGCAGGTTGGCAAGGAGCTGGACTTTCCTGTGTTGCACACCATGATGTAGTCAGGCATCAGCAAAGGCATGTTGAAGCAGCAAAGGCACTTGCATTGTGCAGGCTGGCAAGGAGCTGGACCTTCCTGTCTACTTTGGGGATGCCGGCAGTGCAGCAGTGCTGCACAGCATTGGTGCCCACAGGGCCTCCTGCGCTGTTGTCACGCTGGACTCGCCAGGAGCCAACTACAGAACCGTGTGGGCCCTGCACAAGTCCTTCCCTGATGTCAAGGTGTACGTGAGGGCGCATGACGTTAACCATGGCATCAACCTAGAGAAGGTAAGCATGGCAGCCAGAACACAGAGCTGAGTTCTGCTTGCTGCTGCTGTTGTGGCCCCCTCACAGTATCAGTATATGATGATGTCTACTGATAGCATGCACACTGGATGCTTTGGCAGAATGGATATAGCTAGCAGTAAAGACTACACATCGCGGCGTCAATTTGATGAAAAGCCAAATATCATATTGGGCTGCCCAGAATGTGCCCCTCGTGCTACTGCTGTGTCCCTCTGGCTGCTGCTGCTGCTGCCGCGTTCTTCTTCACCGCCTACCTGGTTTGGAGGTCTTCATGTGATGCAACCACGCCAAGCGATTTGATGTCTACAAGGCTTGTTTGCTCCTGTTCATGTGACATCACAGGTCATTTAGACATGAACAGCGCATTGTGCTAGAACAAAAATGTATCACCACTGCTGTGCGCTGTATTGCAATGCCCAAACAGAGCCTTCAGCGCTTTGAGCCATCGCTCATTGTGCACCGTGGAAAATTTTCAAGCCTTCACAACAGTAATTGAAGGAATCACAAGACGCTAATACTGCTGTCCATGTGTACAGGCTGGGGCCACAGCTGTGGTACCAGAGACCCTAGAGCCCTCATTACAGCTGGCGTCAGCAGTGCTGAGTCAGCTCAACATGCCTCAGGATGAGGTAGCCCATGCTATTCAAGCCTTCAGGCGCAACCATGTGTCTGAGCTTCAGGTAAAACACATCCTACTCTGCACAGCTTCTGTCGGAGCTCTTGTTCAGTCCCTGTGATGGCCTCATCTACTGTGATCATGGTGCCTTCAAGGTGCTGATTCTGTGAGTGATAAATCGTAAAGCTGTGTCCATGTTGTGGACATTCTGTACATTGAAAGCTGATCCAGGGCATGCTGGGTCTGTCATGGTTGACATGCTTACTAGTTTGCGCATTATACAGTTTTGCTGTCACACATTGATTGGCACAGGACCAATTCCTTAGCATTGTCATGTGTGATACAGGTATTGTGTAGAAACAGCGGTTCCACGCTTGGCTATGGATTTGCTACTTTGATGGAAGATGCAGATGACTCCTCATCAGAGGAGGATGAGCCTCTCAGACCTATGTCACTGACAGAGGCTGTCCCATGATCATCACCTTGGCTTAGTGTTTTGCCTTCAGTCAGCATTTGGACTGATCACAATGTCCGGAGAACATTGTACATTATGATGTACCCGACAATGCTCGCAGTATAGACATACAGCGCTCGTCCACTGCTCTGGCACATTCATCGAAAACCACATGCAAACATTGGTTTATACCGTTCACTTCAGAAGAGGAGATTCTCCAGGACTGAAAAGCTGCCATGTGAGTGGTCTTAGGGTATCTGCATTCTGTTGGTGAGAGATTGTGAACATTGCAACATGGGTTCAAAAATGAAGTGAACGGTCTTGCACATGACAGCACAGACCTGTAGACATCCAAGCTTCATACATCATTGGTGTCACATGTCCTGCTTTGCCACAAGGAGGCTGTTTTGTATAATGCTACTGTTGATACAGGCTTCATTACCACTGCTCAGCACTGTGATCACAAATGTGACAGCCGCTGATAGCTGCAAATGTTGCTAACACACTACAACCAGTATGATTGCAGTTTAACTGATCATCGGATTCATACCACTAAGAAAACAGTCAGTCAGTCAGGGATTTGACAGTCAGCTAGCCCATTTGGCTAAAATGCAGTCTTTCACCCCTGCACAATAGGAATTCTTCTTCTTGTGTGCTCCATGCTTGCACATGCGCAGAGGCTTATACTCGGCAAGGCGCTCCATCTGCTTAAGCGGACTCTGATTGTATGATGATGCAATCGTAAGGGGCTGTTGGCATTAGTCTCGCCTGCACTTGTGCTGGTTCAGATCAGATGAGCCCGGTGTATGCATGCGACCAAAGTGCGATACTGAAGATCCTTCTGCACTCAGCAAAGTATCCAGCTGCGTCTGTGAACGGAGTTCTGCTCGGTCGCGTCAAATCAGACAAGAAAACAGTGGAAATTGTTGACGCAATCCCCTTGTTGCATTCTTTCTTGAGCTTAGCACCAGCTCTAGAAACTGCCCTTGTGCAGGTAATAATGCAGACTGTCGAGTGAGCTTTGTCTCAAATACCTGTCTTTGGAAGTGTAAGGTAATGCCCAATGGCAATGCAGGTCTCCTCTTATGCTAAGCAGCAACAAGACCTTGAGCTTGTGGGGTACTATCATGCAAACGAGAGATTCAACGATACAGATCTAGGCACCCCAGCGCGTAAAGTTGCTGACAAGCTATACTCAAACAATGATGTGGCATGCACCTTGCTGGTGAGCCCATTTGCTAATGAAGATCATGCTGATTGACCAGGCCAGAATTTCATTAACCCTTCTGATCTGGAACGCAGCTTGACAGTTCAAGGCTGCGGAGTTCCTTGGCAAAGAATGCTGCTGGAGAGATTTTTCAGGCAAGACTCTTTTTGCCGTCATGTCGTTTTTGCAAACGTGTATGACAAACTATGCCAAAGCGTCTTGCCTCATGCTGCAGCTATACCTTAAAGACGAGGGGGGACGCAATTGGGTTAAAAGTCCAACGGACAGTAGCAGCCTGAAGTATGATAGTGGATCTGTTCTGAGTGTTTTTCTGCAGATGTGCACTGAAGGCAGGCATACCAAATTGAGTGACTTTGATGACCATCTCAATGACTTGAGCAGGTTGGTCGCCTAAATTACTGACAAGGAGGCATGCTCTTGTTGATATCATATCCTTCTGTGTGCGCAGTGACACTCCTCTGCTGCCAGCTCATTTGGTGGAATGGAGTGAATGATGTTTACTTGAGTCATTGAGCCTGGTCACCATGCTTGCAGGGACTGGCGAAATAAAGAATTACTCAGCTAGCCTAAGATGAATAATTCTTCACGCGTTCCAAGCCATGAATGTGGCAGCAACAGTGTTGCAGTGCCTGTCACAAAAGCACATGACCAGATCATACCAGCAGGATTTCCGAGGCCTGCAGCGACTCTGGTCATATTGCATGTGTCCATGAACATGTACAGATGTGCACAAATTCAGCTCATATTGCATGCCTACGACTTCAGTTCTCTAATTTTGGACTGAGTTACAGCCACGCAACAGAAGGTTCACATGGCTCTGCACACAAAACTGGCATTGTGTTTTGATTGCATGGCAGTGTTGAAAACTTTCCCATGTGATGACGTAGCATTGTGGTGCACACACAAATGCAGCTGACAGTAGAGTGCTGATGCCTGCAGCTGCACAGTGGTAATTAGAGAATCAAGCCAATGTTACGGTCACTGTCAATAACAAAGATGGAACGAACGTAGCAAACGCCAGACTGTTGGTTGTTGGAGCAAAGCTGCCTGCAGTCTCAATGACAAGTGGTACGAACCTGCTGGCGTGTCAAAAGCATGCGAAATATGCCTGAATGGAGCATCAGTACAACACAAAAACCAAATAATGACCCTCATTGTCTGTCTACACAATGTACAAAGGGCATGCACAAGCCAAGTTGTCACTCAACAATATGACATTGAGCTTAATCAGTGTACTTCTCCAAAGTCTGGGCTAAAGTTGAGTATGGCACTGCTCCAATGACAGTGTCCATCTTCTGACCGTCCTTGAACACCATCACTGTTGGTATGCTCCTGATACCATACTCTGTTGCAACTCCTGGGCTCTCATCTGTGTTCAGCTTGAACTGCAAGATGCAACACAAAGATGCTCATTGATGCTCATGTAAACAGATGAGTGAGACTCTGAAAACAACCAAGCTAGAGGTCCAGTACATACCGCTTTAATTTTGTCTCCAAAGGCAACTGCTAGCTCATCCACAAGAGGGGCAATCATTCGGCATGGACCACACCATGGAGCCCAGAAGTCTACCAGAACAGGCACTGGACTTTTCAGCACTAACTCCTCGAAGGTAGAATCTGTCACTGGCCCTGCTACAGCACAAGATCATATGTTTGCCCTGGTAAACCAGCCTGCGTGCCCTCAAAACATTCCTGTACGTCGAGAAGGTGCTACGTCCATGCGCCGCAAGGTTCTAGGATATACCTGCTGCTGTCTCTGTGTTTTGTGCGTAAGTCTTGACATCTCTTCGTGAGCTCAGACGAAGTACAGGTCTGACTGGAGACCGTGTTGGCTTTTGGGAGGCAGTGGCAAAGCTTCTGGCGTGGCCAAAAGACGTCACGTTCCGTTGTGAGGCCCTGCAGTGCTGCGTTGTGGTGGCCATCTGGGCAGTCATGCTTGCCATTGTCCCAGGTCGGCTGAAGTTCAAATAATCGCTACACAGACAGCCTTACAGACTTCTGATCAAATCTTGACAAGTCAAGTCTGCTTGGTGAGGCGCGACGAGCTGTTGTACAGCGCGAAGTTTGTTGGGCCGTGGCTTGCCTGATTCTGAGCCTTCGCTACCCACATCCTCTGTTGTTAATCCTATATATGCGTTGCGAGGAGTTGCAGCCAGACTGTCGCCTGGTCAACAAGAACAAGCTGGTTTGCGCTTTTGTCATGCTTGTCAATGCGTGCTAGTACTCTGGCCTCTGGTTGCGCATGATTGCTCGTGGTGTGCTTTCTAACCGTCTTGCAGCCGCTGTTTGTACCACCTCGCGCTATACAGCCGTGCGCAAGACTGCGTGTGCAACACACCGAGTGCGGTCTCATGAGACGACGGTGATGCAGAGTAAAAGCTGTCTACACCATCAGGCTTGCGCAACGTGGCATTTTGGCCGGGCAGCGTATGTGGTTCCGCCTTCGCCTTGCCTTAGATCACTTGAACGCCGGACAGATCCGAGACGCGCCGAGTGCGCTTTCAAGCAGCACAACTCGATTTGCAACGCTCATCAGCGTCGCTCAGCTGCGCACTGCTCTTCTGTTTCCTCTACCCAGCAGACCAGCGAGACGCACAAACAAAACGGAGTTTCACCTGGATTCGCGAGGAGAACCAGTATCAAGGATGTCAAGGTAAACGATAGCTGCCAGTCTGCCAGGCTTGTAGGATATGCCGTGGCTTATGTCCACAAAGCTAAGACACATGTAGGCAGCATGCTGTGCCTGTATGTTTCAGGGTGGACCTGACAAGGGGGTCAGCAACATAGGCTCAACATTTGATGTGCGCGGCTGGGTGCGCACCGTACGTCATCAGAAAATCATTTCCTTTATAGAGGCAAGTCAGTACGATGATGATAGACGTATGCTGCATCCACACTTGGCAATCAAGTCTGATAGGCAACCTTGAACCTCATCAGCTCAGCACACATAGTATGACCATCATTTTCAACAAACTGCACATACACCATGAAGGTCATACCATCATGCATCACCTGTTTGACATCACCATACATCTTCTGGTCCACATGGCCCGTTGTGCCTGTCAGCAAGTGCATGGGTGCATCAGCTGCATGAGTGTTGATCTCATCATATCCCTTGCATCATTCACAACACCTGGCAGACAGACAACAGATCTTTCTGGTTCTGGTCTTCTATTGCCTGAACATTTTGCAGAAAGTGTTCATGCACTGCAGGTCAATGATGGGTCCACTCTGTCTGGTCTTCAAGTACTGGTGGAACTAGATGCAGAGGGCTACTGGTTGGTGGACAATAACACCATCAACACTGGATCTGCTGTCAGGGTGCAAGGAGAGCTTGTGGAGTCCCCAGCACGTGGGCAGCTGGTAAGCATCACTGACACTGTCCACTGGTGCGGCAAAACTGGTTTACACTGTAGTTGGCCGTGTTATACTCTAGCTGGCTGTGTTACGCCGTAGCTGGCTGTTTTATACTGACAATAACAACAACAGTGCTTTCCAGCCCACGATGTCATCCATTTACACCCACAGATCTCACGCACAGGCTTTCGGTGCAAACACATCTGCACTCATCATTATCTCTTGAACTTTGGACATGCATGCGTCCAAGAAGCAGACAAAAAGCAAAGGCTGTGCCTCCTGGCATTATAACAGCAGCAGCCTCTTGAGGTGACAGCCCAAACTGCATGCTTCCAAAACATTCTCAAACACACAAGTTTGAAGGTAGCATTTCCAACCCTGCAAAACTAAAATTATCATTCTGCAGGTTGAAATGAAGGCCACAGCAGTGCACCTCATTGGTGGATGCAACCAAGAGACCTACCCTCTGCAGAAGAAGAGGCATTCCCTGGCGTACCTACGTAGCATCCCCCATCTGAGGCCTCGCACAAACACATTTGGGGCGGTGACCCGTGTGCGCAGCGCCCTGGCCTTTGCCACCCACCAGTTCTTCCGGGAATCTGGATTTCAGTACATACACACTCCCATTCTGTCTGCATCTGACTGTGAAGGTGCTGGAGAAATGTTCCAGGTCAGCTTCACAACATGTATGTATTATGCACTTATGTTACCACTGACAATTTCCATCTTTCTTACTTTCTCAGATCAAGAGCGTGCATCCATAGGAGGTATGATTTGCACAAGTCGTGCTCTCCCAGGAGCAGATGTTGTCACACAGATGAGCTAGTGCCGTCTTGCAGATGATCTCAAGCATAGCTACGCATGATCTCAATCTCTCACCATCTGCCAGATGCGGACAAATCTACCATCCATGTGTTCAACCACTCACAGACCGATCACAGGCAGCTCAAAACTCAGCATTTTCAGACTTTACACAGAGTTGTTGTCTGTTGACTCCCCTGATGAGTCCAACAGACACAAAATTGGAATTAATTGACTGATTGAGATCATAGGCAGATCACAGGCAGATCACAGGACTGATATACCAGTGCAGGTGACTACGCTGATAAGTAAGCATGATGAGGCCTTGGCTCAAGGGCCGGTCTCAGAGCAGGATGTACAACATCTCAAGGAGCAGATCTCCAAGCAGAACACTCTGGCGAGGACCACTAACCTAGCAGCCAACTCTGTGATGGTGGAATCTCCAGAGCTTTGGGATCAGGTAAGGCAACAGTCATGGTCATTCACCCACTCACCATTCACTCACCACTCACTCATGGTACACTCACCACTCACTCAGTCGCTCACCATCCACTCACTCACCATTCACTCACCACTCACTCATGGTACACTCACCACTCACTCAGTCGCTCACCATCCACTCACTCACCATTCACTCACCACTCACTCATGGTACACTCATCACTCACTCAGTCGCTCACCATCCACTCACTCACTCACTCACTCACTCACTCACTCACTCACTCACTCACTCACTCACTCACTCACTCACTCACTCACTCACTCTCTCACTCACTCCCTCCCTCCCTCCCTCACTCACTCACTCACTCACTCA
>JAABUK010001394.1_pt1 | contig 46287 bp, 43 predicted proteins | sample 5559141 | NCBI WGS metagenome assembly JAABUK01 (sample SAMN10711869, study PRJNA513367) | rock metagenome | isolation source: Antarctica rocks | place: Antarctica: Victoria Land, Pudding Butte nord | collected 2016-01-03 | reverse complement strand
CACAAAGGGATCAGTTGGTTTGCAGCGAAGACAGCAATCATCCGAGAAGCGGTGCGGAATTATATTGCTAATCCGCTCTACTCGCTTATTCCAACTGCGTAACTTCTAACTCTATCAAAGAATAAATAGAATTTTGTAAAAGGGCGATATAAGGCTTTTCTAATTTTGTTCTCTGAAAACTCAATGAGTTTTCCTCGCTGCAAATCAAGTTTTAAATCTCTACTCCAACTTATTGCCCTGTCATTGTTAACGACGAATGTATCTACGTTTGAGGTTTGATTCTTACTATGGCTCCATCGGTAAACTTGTTGGTTATAAGTTTCTGCCATTAGTTTGACGTTTTCAGCTAAATTGTCGCGGTCAAAATTGTATGCCCATATGTCTCGATTCGTTTTTACACCTCCACTAAACACCTTAAAAATATTTTCACTGCTCACTTGCGCTTTTGCTTCTTTGTTTCCAATAGGCACAAATGTTTCAAACTCATCTCGCATTCCTTCGATTAGCCAACTGTGCTTTGCGTCTGGCTTTAATTCCTGCCATTCAACATTAGTTCGCTGCTGCGCTTCTTCGAGAACTTTGTACTTTTCTCCCTTCCGCGCCGTCTCGTCCATGCGGGCGTAATAAAATTTCGTCGAATCAACTTTCGTTTGCTTGCTTCGCTGCCGCACAAGCAAGTTAATGCTTACGCCGACCTGAATGCCAAAGACGTTGTGCGTCGTTCCAGACAGCTTCGGATTCTTCCGCACGTTGCCGCCCAAATCGAAAACATAAATCGCATCGAAATCCTGCGCGAGATGTTTTCGCATTCCATCAAAAGCAATCTGCTCGACGAAATTATTATTCGTCACAAGCGCAACGATGCCTTCATCGCCGATGCGGTCACTCGCCCAACGAATCGCTTTAACGTAAGGATCGGAAAGCGCGTTCTTGTTCGTCGCTTTAGAATCCTTCGCGTAACTCTCCGCGACACGTTTATCCATCACTTTGTACTTGCGATTCTTGTTGTTGTCGTTCTCGTTCAACTGCCCGACGTTGTACGGCGGATTGCCGATGACGACGGTGATGGGCGAGCGTTTCTGGCGTTCGACGCGCTCCGTATTCTCTGTGCTGAAAAAGGAAATCTGTTGCGCTTCCGCGAGTTCAAACGTATCAACCAGACAAATACCCGCGAATGGTTCGTAAGCGTTGGTCAATTCGTAAAATTCATGCTCGATGTTCATCGAAGCGATGTAGTAAGGCAACAGCATCACTTCGTTGCAATGCAATTCGTTTCTAAACTTGTGCTGAAGCGCGGTCTTCTTAATCTCCTGCATGATGCGCACGATAAAATTGCCCGTGCCGACGAACGGATCGAGTATGTGTACGTTCGCGGAACTTAAAGACTTGCCGAACTCTTTCTGCAAAATATCTTCGACGCTTCTGACCATGAAATTAACAATCGGCTGCGGCGTGTAAACAATGCCGTGCGTGTCCGCGACTTCGACGGAAAAGCCGCGAAAGAATTTTTCATAGACGGTGTTGAGAAATTCCTGCTTCTGCACGAAATCTTCTATCGTCGCCGCCGCCGCTTCAATCGCTTTGTAGAAATGATCGAACCGCTTGAGAAATTCCTCGCGGCTGAACGCCTGCGACGTGAGCGCGTCAATCACTTTCTCTATCTCGCGCGCGATCACGTTGCGGCTGCGAAAGTCTGAATTCTTAAAGATTGTGCGGAAAATACGTTCGGTCAAAAGATGCTGAATCAACATCTCTTCGACGGCCTTTTCGGAAAGATTCGGATTGATGGACTGGCGGCACAATTCGTAAAAACTTGTGAAGGCATCACGAAAACGCGCGTTCGTTTTGTGCTGCGTTTCAATCAATTCCGTCAACGCCGCGCCGAACTTCGGCAACTCCTGCTGAAAATCCGCGACGGCCTGTTCCCACTGTTCGTAAGCGGGCGGCTGATACTCGAAAAAGAGTTGGAGAATCCTGACAAGCTGTTCCGCATCGTTCAAATCTGCGTCAAGAATCTCTCTGTTGTTTTGCCAGAGAATGGCGCGCGTCGGGGCTTGAAACAGAATGTTATCGTTCGGGTATCCGGCGGCAAATTTTCGCTTAACTTCCTTTTCCAGATCGTCGCTTTCATCTTTCGCTTCCCAATAGCCATGCGTTAGCCTGAACTCGTCAACGAGCGCGCCGTCCACGCGCAAAGAGTTTTTCTTCTGGCGCTTGATCGGCCATTCGGGAACGAGCTTCCAATTAAATTGATTGCTGCAAGCTTCCAGCAGCGTTTGAAAAGCCGCGCGCACGGCAGTTTCATGCGTGACGTTGATCGCTTTGAATTGTTCGAGCGCCTTGTAGTATTCCGCGACGGGTTTGTGCGAGGCCTTCAAGTTCAGTTTGTGCATGAGGTTTTCGTTAAGCTTTCATCGGTGCGTTCATTTGCGCAAGCTTTCGTTCGCTACGATTGCAATACAAACGCCGTAACATTGTCAATATCTCAAATGCTAAGGTCAGAGGCAACGCAACATTAACGGTTCGCTCTGCACGCGCGGCTCTGTGTATAATGCTGCGTTCGGTAAAGGCATGGAAAAAGGCTCGTTTTACTTTGTTGCGTGAGGAGAAACTGAAATGTCCGCACATCCCGAAACGTTCATTTCCGAAGACGAATACCTGCGCCGCGAACTCGAAGCGGAATATAAAAGCGAGTATTTCAACGGCGAAATCTTTGCAATGACCGGCGCAACCGAAGCGCACATTTTGATTGTTACTAATCTCATGCGTGAGTTAAGCACTAAGTTAAGACGGCGTCCGTGTCGCGTATATTCAAATGATTTGCGAGTACGCGTCTCGCCAACCGGCCTATACACTTATCCTGACGTGGTTGCGGTCTGCGGCGAGCGCAAGTTTTACGAAAAGCAGAAAGACACGCTGCTTAATCCGACGGCAATCTTTGAAGTGCTATCCAAATCAACGCAGGATTATGATCGCGGGCAAAAATTCGAGCATTACCGCACGCTCGATGCGCTTCAGGAATACATCACCATCGCGCAAGACCGCGTACACGTCGAACACCACGCGCGGCAGAATGATAATCGCTGGCTGCTAACGGAAATGAACGCGAGTGATGCCGTGCTGCGCCTGCCGTCGCTCGGCTGCGAAATCCTCTTGACGGATGTTTACGAGGACATTGAATTGCCGAATGAGTTAAACGAAAAAGTCATAGAAGAATAAAGCGAGCGAAGACACACAGAGCACATGCCGAAACGCACAGACATACATAAAATACTTATCATAGGCTCCGGCCCCATCGTTATCGGGCAGGCGTGCGAGTTCGATTATTCGGGGACGCAAGCGTGTCGCGCGCTTCGCAGCGAGGGCTACGAAGTGGTGCTCGTCAATTCCAATCCGGCGACGATTATGACAGACCCGGAGATGGCCGATAAAACTTATATCGAGCCGCTTACAATTGAATCCGTCGCGGCAATTATTAAACGCGAGCGACCCGATGCCTTGTTGCCGACGGTGGGCGGGCAGACGGCGCTTAATCTTTCAATCGCGCTGGCGGACGCGGGCGTGCTTGAGGAATACGGCGTGGAGATGATCGGCGCGACGCGCGAGGCTGTGAAGGTCGGCGAAGACAGGCGCTTGTTCAAGGCGGCGATGGAAGAGGAAGGCTTGCCGATGCCGCGCGGCGGTTTCGCAGGCTCGTGGGCGGAAGCGGAAAAACTTGTCGAAGAAACGAATTATCCGGCGATCATTCGTCCTTCGTATACGCTCGGCGGCACGGGCGGCGGCATCGCTTTCAACCCGGAAGAGTTTGAAGAGATTGTCCGCGCAGGACTCTCCGCGTCGCCGATTCACGAAGTGCTGATCGAAGAATCAATCTTGGGTTGGAAAGAATACGAGTTGGAAGTGATGCGCGATCTTGCGGATAACGTCGTCGTCATTTGCTCGATTGAAAACTTTGATCCGATGGGCGTGCATACGGGCGATTCGATTACGGTTGCGCCCGCGCAGACGCTTTCCGATGTCGAATATCAAAACTTGCGCGATATGGCTATCCGCGTGATACGCAAGGTCGGCGTCGAGACCGGCGGCTCGAACATACAGTTCGCCGTTAATCCTGCGAACGGCGACGTGCGTATTATCGAGATGAACCCGCGCGTCTCGCGTTCGTCTGCGCTGGCTTCAAAAGCAACGGGCTTTCCGATTGCGAAGATCGCGGCGAAATTGGCTGTCGGCTACACGCTCGACGAGATTCCGAACGACATCACGCAGAAGACGCCCGCTTCTTTTGAGCCGACGATTGATTACGTCGTGGCGAAGATTCCGAAGTGGGCGTTTGAAAAGTTTCGTGAAGCCGAAGACGTGTTGGGAACACAGATGAAATCAGTCGGCGAAGTAATGGCGATTGGTCGCACGTTCAAGGAAGCTTTGTTCAAAGGCTTGCGCTCGCTCGAAGCCGTCAAGCCGCTGCGCCTCGAAAACATTTCCGATGATGAATTGCAGCGCAAATTAGCGCGCCCGAATTCCAATAGATTTTCTTATATTACTTATGCGTTGCAACACGATTGGTCGATTGCGGAGATTCATCGCTTATCGAAAATTGACCCTTGGTTTCTCGAACAGCTTCAGGACGTGATGCAAATACAGTATGAAATTACGGGCAAGAGGTTGGAAGAAATTTTGGCGGAGACGTTGCGCCGTGTTAAGGAAGTCGCGCTCTCGGATCGCCGCATCGCGTATCTCACGGAAAGCTCGGAAGATGAAGTGCGCGCCTATCGCAAGCGGCTCGGCGTCGTGCCTGTTTACAAGCGCGTCGATACATGCGGCGCGGAGTTTGAATCCTTTACGCCGTATCTTTATTCGACTTACGAAGAAGAAGACGAAGCTGCGCCGACAAACAAGCGTAAGATTATGATTTTAGGTTCGGGGCCGAACCGCATCGGGCAGGGAATTGAATTCGATTACTGCTGCTGCCACGCGGCGTTTGCTTTGAGAGAAGCGGGCTTTGAGACGATCATGGTCAACTGCAACCCTGAAACCGTCTCGACGGATTACGACACGTCCGACCGTCTATACTTCGAACCGCTCACGTTCGAGGACGTGATGAACATTATCGATGTAGAGAAACCCGAAGGAGTGATTGTGCAGTTCGGCGGGCAAACTCCGCTCAATCTCGCAGTGCGCTTGCACGAAGCGGGCGTGCCTATCATCGGCACGCAACCAGATTCGATTGATCTCGCGGAAGACCGCAAACGCTTCGGCGCGCTGCTCGACGAACTCGGCATTCCGCAACCGGAAAACGGCATGGCTGCGTCGGGCGCGGAAGCGAAAAAGATTGCCGCACGCATCGGCTATCCGGTGCTGGCGCGCCCGTCTTACGTGCTCGGCGGGCGGGCGATGGCGATTGTTTATGACGAAGAAAGTTTGGATGAATATGTGCGAACGGCGGTGGATTTTTCGCCTGATCGTCCCGTGCTGATTGATAAATTTCTGGAGCGCGCGGCGGAGTTCGATGTCGATGCTCTGGCGGACGATGAAACGTGCGTCATCGCGGGCATTCAGGAACACATCGAGGAAGCGGGCATTCATTCGGGTGATTCGTCGTGCGTGCTGCCGGTGCGAATCGCCGAAGAGCATCTCGAAACAATGCGGCACTACACGCGACAACTTGCGCGCGCTTTGTCTGTGCGCGGTTTGATGAACATACAATTTGCCATTAAGGATGATCGCGTGTACGTGCTCGAAGTTAATCCGCGTGCGTCGCGCACTGTGCCGTTTGTCTCGAAAGCGACGGGCGTGCCGCTCGCGCGCGTTGCGGCGCTGGTGATGGCCGGAGACGCTTTGAAAAGTTTTGCTTTGCCGGACGAGTTGACGGTCAATCGTTTCTTTATCAAGTCGCCTGTTTTTCCGTTTGCAAAGTTTCCGGGTGTCGATCCGATCCTGAGTCCCGAAATGCACTCGACGGGCGAAGTGATGGGCATCGGGCGTACATTCGGCGAAGCTTACGCGAAAGCAATGATGGGAGCGGGTCTTCCTTTGCCGCAAAACGGCACGGCCTTTATCAGCGTCAACGACGCGGACAAAGGGCAGGCGGTGGTGCTCGCGCGTCGCCTTGCCCGGTTAGGATTCAACTTGATGGCAACCTTCGGCACGGCGGCGCGTCTGCGCGAAGTCGGCCTGAAAGTCGAGACGGTTTTCAAAGTCAACGAAGGCCGCCCGAACGTTGTCGATCATATCAAAAGCGGCGGCATCGATCTCATCATTAACACTCCTCTGGGACGCACATCGCACTTTGACGAACAGGCGATTCGCCGCGCCGCTTTGCAATATAATGTTGTCTGCGTGACGACGATGACCGGCGCACAGGCCGCCGTCGAAGCCATCAGTGCGAGCAGGGAAGGCAGCGCGGGAGATGTGCTATCGCTACAGGAACTGCACGCCGTCGGCAGCGCCGCACACTAAGAGATAGATATTAGATGCTGGATGTTAGATGTTAGTCCAGAAGCTCTGGGCCAGCATCCAGCATCTGGCATCTATTTTCATCATTCGTTTTTCAAGGAGATTTTTCAGATGGAGATTAATAGCGGCGAAGCGATCAAAAAGATTCTCGATGAATGTCGCACGATCACCGTCGTCGGGCTTTCGTCGAATCCTTCGCGCCCGTCAAACAGTGTCGCCGGATATATGCGGCGGCAGGGCTACAAAGTGATTCCGGTCAATCCGCGCGAAACTGAAGTCTTCGGCGAAAAGTCGTATGCGTCGCTTGCGGACGTGCCGGGCAAACTCGAACTCGTTGACGTGTTTCGCAAATCCGATGAAGCGGGCGCGGTTGTCGATGAAGCAATAAAGCTCGGGGCGAAAGCCGTCTGGCTACAGGAAGGCGTGATTGATGAAGCGGCAGCACAGCGCGCGCATGATGCAGGGCTGCTCGTCGTGATGGATCGCTGCTGGCTGAAAGATCACATGCGATATAAATGAAAGAGGCTGGCGAATGGCTGAGACAATCCGCGCAGTAGTGATTACATCCAGCGACCGTTGCGCACGTGGCGAACAAGTTGATACGTCGGGCGCGGCGCTCGTCGAATTATTGTCGGCGATGAAGGCTGAAATAATTGCGACGGAGATTTTGCCGGACGACCTCGAAACGCTCACGGATAAACTGCGTATGTATGCGGATCAACCGGAAGTTAATTTGATTGTGACGACGGGCGGGACAGGCTTTTCGCCGCGCGATAATACGCCGGAAGCGACGCGCGCCGTCATTGAAAGAGAAGCGCCGGGACTCCCGGAAGCGATGCGCCTTGAAACTCTCAAGCAGACACGGACAGCGATGCTTTCGCGCGGCGTCTGCGGCATACGCTCTGGTGCTTTGATAATCAATCTTCCCGGCTCGCCGAAAGCAGTGCGCGAAAGCTTCGCCGTCATTAAAGATGTTCTACCGCACGCCATCGCACTGCTTGCCGGAAAATCGCACGATGAAGCAAAGGAAGCCGCTCAATGAATCGGATTCTTTTGCAGGCGATTAATACAGCGGCGGCCACTGATAACATCGGCAGTCCGATCACGGCTTACTGGCCTGTGATGATCTTCTTCATGTTCGCCATCGTCTTTCCGGTGCTGCCCGTCGTGCTCGGCAGATTTTTGCGCCCGATGATTTACACAAAAGCGAAGGCGCGGCCTTACGAGTGCGGCATCGATCCGCAAACAAACGCGCATGAACGCTTCACTGTGCGTTACTACATCGTCGCAATGCTGTTTTTGATCTTCGATGTCGAAACGATATTCCTGCTGCCGTGGGCGATCATTTTCATGGGCGACGATTTCTCGTTCACCAAGTTTGCGCTCGTAGAAATGTTCGTCTCCCTCGGCATACTCGTCGTCGGCTACTACTACGCATGGCGCAAAGGCGCGCTCGAATGGGCGTGAAATAGTTGTCAGTGATCGGTAGTCGGTTATTAGCAAAGGCTTTACTGACCACTGCCCACTGACCACAAACCACTGTTTATGGCTGAACATCAAGAAGGAATTTTGCTGACCACTGTCGATGCGATTTTCAACGGCTTGCGGCGAACAGTCGGAGCGAAGGCGATGGACGCGGCGGCTCCTGTGGTGAATTGGGCGCGCAAGTCTGCGTTGTGGCCTTTGACGTTCGGGCTGGCGTGCTGCGCGATTGAGATGATCGCGACGGGCGCGGGGCGTTTCGATATTGATCGCTTCGGCGCGGGCGTGTTTCGACCAAGCCCTCGCCAGAGCGATTTGATAATCGTGGCGGGCACTGTGACGCTGAAGATGGGGCCGGTGGTGCGCCGTGTTTACGATCAAATGCCGGAGCCGAAATGGGTGATTGCGATGGGCGCGTGCGCCTCGACGGGCGGCCCGTTTGATTCCTATTCTACGATGCAAGGAGTGGATCGCATCATCCCCGTTGACGTTTACATACCGGGCTGCCCGCCGCGTCCAGAAGCCTTGCTGTATGGACTAATGCGCTTGCAGGACATCATCATGCGCGAATCGCCTTCGGCTTATATTTTTGAATCGGACGGCACAGTGCATCGCCAGCGGCAATTAGGAGAAGATGAATTGGAAGAAATTTCGCCGCTCGATAGAGAAGCCGCAGACGTTGTTTCAAATACGATTGAATAACCAGAAGGTCGCGCATACATAACGCCGCTTTGCATAAAAGAAAAGGCCGCCCGTGATATTCAGGCGGCCTTAGTTTTTATGAAGGGCAAGCGGTTCGCGGCGTCTTCACTTCGCTCTGCTATTCGTCATCCAGCACAAAAGTAATCATCATGTTGACTCTGTACCCGGAAGCTTTGCCGTCGTTGATCTCGACGGTTTGTTCCTTGATCCACGCGCTTCTCACATTGCGCAAGGTTTTATTGGCGCGGGCAAGCCCTTGTTGAATAGCATCCTCGAAATTCTTGGTCGAGGTCGAACTGATTTCGGTAACACGTGCGACAGACATTTTCGTTTCTCCCTGATTTTAGTGTTGTATCGCCGCACAGAAGAACGCGGCGAGATGGTTAAAGAGCTTCTATACCTTACCTTAAACTCTCCGATAGTAAAACGCCGCGCGTCTCTCAAAGAACGCACTCTCGTTGGCAGGACTTGCCTGCGAATTGTCTGCGGAACATCTCGCGCAGAAAGAATTTATCAGATGTGTAAAAGATGGCGCGTGTCGTTGACGGCAAGCACGCGGACGTAGCCGTCCGCGCGAAGCTCGAAGCGTGTGATGCCGCAATTGGCGGTTGTGATCCAGACGGGACGAAGGGCGGGCGCATCGAGCGCGCCCATTAAATGAAGCGCGAGAATGCAAATGGTTCCGGTGTGAGAAAAGACGGCGATGCGCCCGCCTCTGTGCCGCTCAATCGCTTCATCGAGTTTTTTTGACGCGCGGTCAAGCCTTTGCCGGTAGCTTTCGCCGCCGAGGATAACGTGCTCGAAATCTCGTCGAAGCAGTGCAGCATATTGTTCGGCGTGCGCGGCGGCGGCTTCCTCGAACGTCAAGCCTTCCATCACGCCGACGCTTCTTTCACGGAAGGCATCTGTTTGATTGATTGGCAATCCGGTGAGACGCGCCAGCGGTTCGGCTGTCTGACCCGCGCGCAATAAATCGCTCGCATAGATGGCTTGGAAAGTTTCATTCGATAGCGCGCGGGCGGTGGCTTCCGCTTGTTTGTGTCCGAGCGCGGAAAGCGGCGTCTGCGTATGCCCGCCGAAGCGCCCTTCGGCATTGCCCTGCGATTGTCCGTGCCGGATTAAGAGAACGCGCGTCGTGTCAGACATCTTTGTATTTGCGATATGCGATTGCGGATTTACGATTTGAAATCAGAAGAAGCTTCGATCCTTATGCAATCCCAAATCCGCAATCGCATATCGCAAATTGATTAGGCTGCGACGGTTTCGGCTTTGAGTTTCTCGGCTTGATAGTGTGCGACGAGGGCGCTGATAAATTCATCGAGCGCGCCTTCCATGACGAGATCGAGTTGGTGAACCGTGAGGCCGATGCGGTGGTCTGTGACGCGATTATCTTTGAAGTTATAGGTACGGATTTTTTCGGAGCGATCACCGCTGCCGACCATCGTGCGGCGCTCGCTCGCTACCGCATCGTGCTGCTTTTGTTCTTCTAATTCCTGAAGGCGCGCGCGCAGAACCCGCATCGCTTTTTCGCGGTTTTTGATTTGCGATTTCTCGTCCTGCATCGAGACCACTGTGTTCGTCGGCAGATGCGTGATGCGCACGGCGCTGTATGTCGTGTTGACGGATTGGCCGCCCGGCCCCGAAGAACAAAAGGTATCTATGCGTAAATCCTTCTGGTCGATCTTCACGTCAACTTCTTCTGCTTCGGGCAGCACGGCGACGGTGATGGCGGACGTGTGTATGCGCCCGCTCGCTTCTGTTTGCGGAACGCGCTGGACGCGGTGAGTGCCGGATTCATGCTTGAGTTTGGAATAGACTTTGTCGCCTTCGATGAGCGCGACGGCTTCCTTGATGCCGCCGACGCCTGAATCCGAAGCATCCAAAATTTCCATGCGCCAGCGCTGGCGTTCGGCGTAACGCTGGTACATGCGCAGCATTTCGGCGGCAAAAAGTGTTGCTTCGTCGCCGCCCGTTCCGGCGCGAATTTCGAGTATGACGTTTTTTTCGTCGTTCGGGTCAGTCGGGATCAGCAGCAAGCGCAAATCCGCTTCGCGCTGTTCTTCCTGCGCGCGCAATGATTCGATTTCGAGGCGCGCCATCTCTTTCATTTCTTCATCGTCGGCGGTTTCGTAAAGGTCACGCGCGCCCGCTAGTTCTTCGTGCAGCGTTTTCCATTGACGATATTTTTCGACGATTTCGCCGAGGCTGCGGTGTTGCTTCGTCGCCTTTGTATAAGCCGTTTGATCTGACAAAAGCTCCGGCGTGGAAAGCTCGTTCGTCAAAGACTGATAACGCGCTTCGATCTGTTCTAATTTATCCAGCATAAATTTTACGCGAGCACTGCGACTTCCGCTTCCTGCGGTTGCGGCTCAAGCTTTAAGGACTCTTTGAGCGCTTCGATGGCGACTTCGAGTTGGCTGTCGTCCGGCTCTTTGGTCGTGATGTTTTGCAGCCACATGCCGGGCAGCGTGATTAGTTTGAAAAAGACGCCGCCTTCTTTTCTCGCGGAGATTCGGATGATTTCATAAGAAATGCCTGCAACGAGCGGCACGAGCGCGATGCGGACGAGCATGTTGTAAACGAGTGAATCGAACTTGATGATTGAAAAGAGAATGATGGAGACGAACATCACGAGCATCAGAAAACTCGTGCCGCAACGCGGGTGCTGGCGCGGCTGTATGCGCGCGTTCGGGACTGTCAAAGGAAGTTTGGCTTCCCACATAAAAACCGTTTTATGTTCCGCGCCGTGATACTCGAAGACGCGGCGTATGTCCTTCACGAGCGAAAAGCTGAAGATCATAATGAGAAAGAAAGACATGCGGATTAATCCGTCAACGAGATTAAAGAAGACTGACGGGCGCACCGGACGCAGAAGACCGCCGACGCTTTTCGTCGTGCGCGTGTACCAAGCCTCATTCGCGGTCGATTCGTTGTTCGCGGCGGCAACAGTTGAATCTGCGGCGCTCGTCTGCCCGTTGATTATGTTTGTCGCTTGCGCGGAATTTGCGGGCTGCGCCCAATTCATGCCGATAAAGATAGCGTTCGTTAAAAGCAGCGGCGCGACGATGAAGAGCAGCAAATTAAAAAACATCGCAATCACGATGGAACTCGCCGCGCCTGTCGTTGCGCCTTTTTTTAATTCATCTTTTGCGCGTTTCTGCGTTGGCATCGGAACGAAGCCGGGCATTGCTCCCGTGATGCCCGCGAAGTCCGCTTCGCCTTCGATCACTGCGGGCGAAAGATTGACTGCCATTTCTTTTGCTTCGGCTGTTTCGGCTTCGCTGAACGCTTCGCTCGCGGAATAGTTCAGAGCTTTAATGCCAAGTCCCATAGATTGAACGAGCACTGCGCTGCCGCGCAAAATCGGCAGCTTTAACACAGGATATTTGTCGCTCCATTTCGGAAGCACGGCGGCGATGTTGACAATCGTGCCGTCTGCCTTGCGCACCGCGACGGCATACGCGTTTGGCGTCCGCATCATCACGCCTTCGATGACGGCCTGCCCGCCGACAATCAAATCTCTTTCAGGTGTGCTCACTTATGGTTTAGTCCTTTGCGATGAAAGTTTGTTGAAAGAACGAATTGAAAAGAGAAACGCCGACGCTTGCATTGCTGGTCGCTCGCGCATATTAACGCAAAGAAAAGTGCGACCGGCAGCAGAAGAAGCATCGGCGTTCGTGTTGGCAGCGTTGCTAGTGTTGTTGAATTGTCATTAGCATTAGCGAAAGCATCGCGCGCAGTGTCTGCGACAATTCCACGCGCGCCTCTGTTATCGCGTCGTGGCGGCGGCTTCGGTTGTCGCCGCTGGTTCCGTCGTTGTCGCCGCGCCTGTTTTCTTGGCGTAACGCTTGTTGAAGCGATCAACGCGCCCGGCGGTATCTACCAATTTCTGTTTGCCCGTAAAAAACGGGTGGCACGCCGAGCAGATTTCCACTTGCAGATCGGTCTTGCGCGTCGAGCGCGTCGTGAATGTTTCGCCGCAGGCACACTGCACGTTAATGTCTTGGTACTCTGGATGGATTTCCTGTTTCATGTTCCCCTTACTTTCTCGTCCCTTGTATAGACGCCAAACTTCTCCACTGAAAAACAGCATATAATACGCTAAATAAAGGCAAATCGTCAAGGTTGGGAGCGGCTCTCGAACATCGAAAGTGCCGCACAACAGCCACGAATGCTTCATTGCACCGACGAGAGTTACTGCTTATAACACGTGCTATACTGCGTTTTTGCCTGTGTAATATTTGATGCGTGAGAAACCGTTGCGGCGTAGTTTATTTTCCGGGACGACGCAAATTCTCGCCGCTGGCTTTGACGCTTATTCAAAATGGCCGACAAACCTAAAACACCTGAAACAAACGCAATGGCCGATGAACAGTCGCAGCCGGACAGCAAGGGAAATGACGGAACGCCGCGTGTGGACGACAAAAGCGCGAGTCCCGGTTTTGAAAGCGCGGACGCCGGTACTTTGCCCGCGCCAGACACAAGCGCTACTCCTGCGTCGCCTGAAGATCAAGCCGCGCACACGGGCAAGGCTCCGTCGGGAAGTTCGCACGGCAGCACAGACATGCCGTTTGCGTCGAGTGAGCCGACAGCTTCGCCCGCAATAAACATTGGTGTGCCGAAAGCTCCCGTTAAAAGAAAGGAAGAAGCGGCGAAACCTGTGGACGCTTCCGGGCATTCGCTCGTCAAAAAACTCCGCACGCAATTCAATGAAGCGATTATCGAAGCCTTTGAATTCATCAATCAACTTTCGATTCGCATCGAGCGCACATACATCAATGGAGTCTGCGATTTTCTCAAGCGAGACCACGCGACGCCGTTCGATTATCTATCCGATATGACGTGCGTGCATTTCACTGAACGCACAGATGCGCCGTTCGAGCTTGTTTACAACTTGTATTCGATTGAAGCGAACGAGCGCGTGCGTTTGAAAGTCGCTTTAACGGAAACGGATGAAGTCGAGAGCGTGACGAATGTCTGGCCTGCCGCGAATTGGATGGAGCGCGAAGTGTTCGATTTGTTCGGCGTGCGCTTTTTGAACCACCCTGACTTGCGGCGTTTATTGTTGCCGCCGGATTGGGAAGGCCACCCGCTCCGCAAAGATTATCCGCTTCAGTCTATGGAGAACGATTGGACGGCGAAGCACCTGCCGGAATTTACAGACGTGCAGCGCGAGCAACTCGAACAACGGCGCAGCCACGGCTTAGAGATTCTCTCATCCGAAGAAGAACGCCGCGTCCGCGACATCTTCCGCGCGGGTAGGGAAGTGATGCCTTTGAATAGAAAATGAAGAAGTCAGGAGACAGGAGTCAGAAATCAGAATGAAAACAAGCGAACAGCTTCAGCGTGAATTTGATCGCATCGGTTCTTTATTCTGACTCCTGACTTCTGTCTCCTGAATACTGTTTTTCCTATGCACCAAGTTGAAATTGCGACAACGCGGGATACGTTGCTGGATAGCCCGGAGATGGTGCTCAACATGGGGCCGCAGCATCCGAGCACGCACGGAGTGTTGCGCATTATTCTGCGGCTCGACGGCGAGACGGTGATCGATCTCGATTGCGACATAGGATATTTGCATCGCGGGATGGAGAAGATTGCGGAGCATCGCACGTATCCGATGATAGCGCCGTACTGGGACAGGCTCGATTACATTTCCGCCGTGTCGAACGGCCTTGTCTGGGTCGAAACCGTCGAGCAGATGATGGGGTTGCAAGTCCCGCCGCGCGCTCATTACATACGCACGGCGTTTGCGGAACTCAACCGCATTTCGTCGCATTTATTATGGCTGGCGACTCACGGGTTGGACATCGGCGCGACGACGCTTTTGCTGTGGGCGCTGCGCGAGCGCGAAGAGATTTTGAAGATGTTCGAGCGGCAGTTCGGCGCACGACTTACCTGTCATGCGTGGCGCATCGGTGGAATGCCTTTGGACGCTTACGAAGAGTTTGCGGACGATGCTTTGCGGTTCATCGGCAACTTTCCAAAGCGGCTTGCGGAATACGAAACGCTGCTGTCGGAGAATCGTATTTGGTTGGGACGAACTGTCGGGATCGGCGTGATTTCAGCGGAAGACGCGATTGCGATTGGCTTGTCGGGGCCTGCGCTTCGCGGTTCCGGCGTCGCGTGGGATGTGCGAAAGGCGCGCCCGTATGCTGCTTACGCGGAAATGGATTTTGATATTCCGGTGGGCGATAACGGCGACACGTATGATCGTTATCTTGTGCGGCTCGAAGAAATGCGGCAATCGTCACGCATCATCGAGCAGGCGATTGTAAATATGCCGGACGGCGCGGTGAACGCGAAAGTGCCGAAGATAATTCGCCCGCCCGCAGGCGATTATTATCATTCCATCGAAGGGCCGAAAGGCGAGATCGGCTGCTATCTAGTCTCCGACGGCACGTCGCAACCCTTGCGCTGCCGCGTGCGCCCGCCCTCGCTTATTAACCTTCAGGCGCTACGCCAAATGTGCCTCGGCCACCTCGTCGCGGACGTGGTCGCCATCATCGGCACGCTCGACATCGTGCTCGGTGAGATTGATAGGTGATTGTAAATAATGCGATACATAAAACTTTTAGGTGGCCTGTTCTTAATTGTTCTTGTTGTGCTAATGATCTCAGCGCCAATCACTCACGCTGATACTTATAGTACATTTCAAACTACCCGGTATTATTCTGCTAATCATCGATACTTCATTAAGGTTGATCCAAGCAAGCGCGCAACTCTCTATCGCAAAGAAGGGCGTGTCGCCCGCCGCATTTGGTCACGCAATTTGCCGGAATTGCCGGGAAAACTTCTTGTGGCAAATAGCGGGAAACATACCGTGAGTATTGATTGCTACTATGGCAACGGCAATGATCCGAATAAACCGGTTGTGCTCGTATTTGATGATACGGGAAGTGAGATAGCTCGTTATCTTTTGAAAGATGTTGCCGTGCTTCCACGCTTAACGATGACTACCTCGACAGCATACTGGTATGAATCAGCCAAGTTTACGCCCGATGACAGGCTCATAGTCGTCAATACAGTGATAGCAAAATATGATCGAGCTAAGTGCGGGAACATAAATTCTCCTGAAGAGGCTGATAAGATGTGGGAAAATTGTATGGCAACGACACCCTATGAGCAGCTACTATTTATTGCTGTGACCGGAAAACTCGCCTCAAGAGTGAGAATTGCTGCAAAGTAGACGGCTTGTCCGCAAATGAATCTTATTAGTCTTAAACTCAAATAGTTGATGCGTGATAGTTTTGCGCCGTTTGGTGTGTCGATTGATAGATTAGCAAATGGCTTTTCGATGCGTAAGGTATAATTCACAAAAGAAATTCTGATGATGGAGTATGTGATGAAAACAAAAGTGACCGAAAAGGGAGTGGTCATTCCCAAGAAGTTGCTGAAGGGAATTGAAGAGGTGGAAATTCGGAAGGAAGGCAACTTGATTGTTGTCGTGCCGGTTTCCGACGACCCTATCCTTCAGCTCGGCGCGCATCCGATTGCAGATTCGGTTGAGGATGCCTCTGAAAACCACGATGCTTACATCTACGGCAGATGAAATCCGTTTTTCTCGATACAGGCTATTTGTTGGCGCTGGAATTGTCGAATGACCAGAATCACAGGGCGGCGTCCAAGCATTGGCGCAGCGTCGTCCAATCGCTTCCGCCGCTCGTTCCGACTTCTTATATTTTTGATGAGGTTGTAACGCTCTTCAATCATCGCGGCTACCATGCTAAAGCTGTCGAAGTGGGAGACAGATTATTGAGCAGTCCTTCCGTTCAGTTTGTGCATGTAGACGAGGATTTATTTCGTGAGGGCTGGCAGTATTTACAGCAGCACGGAGATAAAGAGTATTCGCTGACGGATTGCATCTCGTTCGTCGTGATGAAGAACTTACGAATTGACACGGCTTTTGCTTTCGATAAGCATTTTGCTCAAGCAGGATTCAAGAAAGCGCCACAACTTACGTAAGCGTGGAAAAGCCTAATAAGTCTTTGCAGCCGACTGCCTGATTGCGTGCCTTTCAAGTATCAACGTCGTTTCTGACAACGCTTATGAATGTTATCCGTCTTAAAATGCAGCCGATGACGCGCGAGAGTTTTGCGCCGTTCGGGGTGTTGATTGACTGTCGCGGGGCGGTGGAAGTCGATCTCGGACAAGCGCAGAGTTTGACAGGCACGACGGCGGAGCGTAGGCCGTTCGCGTTCGAGTTTATGGCGCGGCACAAGAAGACGATGCAGGTGTTTTCGCCGCTCGCCGGATCGCAGTGTGTGATTGCGGTTGCGCCGCCGAATGAGCGAAGCGCGCCGGACATAGAAGAGGTAACGGCGGTTTTTGTGGACGGGCGTTTGCCGTATGCGTATCACAGGGGAACTTGGCATACGCCGCCGTTTCCTGTTGCGGAGTGGGCGTCGTTTCTCGTGGTGGATAGAAGCGGGACGCTGGTTGACGATTATGAGTTGATTGATTTGCGCTCGATGTGCGAGTGTAGTTTCGAGATCGAGTTGTAAGCGATGATCGAATCATTTGCGGTTTTTGCCGCGCCGGATTTTTTGAACGGCTTGCTGCTGAAAATGTTCAGCCGCGAGTCGGTCAATTATGTGGTGTGGCCGTTTGCGCAGATTGTGTTGGTGGTGTCGGCGGTGGCGTTCTGGGCGCTTTATGCGACGTATGCGGAGCGGAAGATTGCGGCGTTTATGCAGGCGCGTTTGGGGCCGATGCGTGTCGGCAAGTGGGGACTCCTTCAACCGATTGCGGACGCGATCAAGCTATTGACGAAGGAAGACCTAGAGCCGGAGCAGGCGGATCATTTGATCTTCAAGTTTGCGCCGTACATTTCTGTGGTGGCGACTTTTCTGGTGCTCGCCGTTGTGCCGTTTGCGCCGGATTGGGGCGTGATTACGGACATCAACATCGGGCTATTATTTGTGCTGTCGATCACGAGCATCAATGTGCTGGCGTTGATGCTGGCGGGATGGTCGTCTAATTCAAAGTACGCTTTGCTCGGAGCGTTGCGTTCGAGCGCGCAGATTATTTCTTATGAAGTAGCGATGGGATTGGCGCTCGTCGGCGCGCTCATCTTCACGCGCACGTTGTCTCTGTCGGGAATGGTGGAAGCGCAGGCGGCGGGGCATGTGCCGTTCGTGCTTTACCAGCCGCTCGGCTTTGTGCTGTTTCTGATAAGCGGGATTGCGGAGAACAATCGCGCGCCGTTTGATTTGCCGGAAGCGGAATCGGAACTCGTCGCGGGCTATCACACGGAGTATTCCGGGATGCGCTGGTCGCTGTTTTTTATGGCGGAGTATGCGGCGATGGTCGTGATAGCGAGCGTTGCGACGAGCGTTTATTTGGGCGGCTGGTATTTCCCGTTTGTCTACCGATTAACAGAAGCGCGCGGGCTTCATGCGTTGTACGTTGCCATGAGTTTGTTTGTGTTCGTAGCGAAGTTGGCGGTGTTGCTGTACACGTATTTCTGGCTGCGTTGGACGCTGCCGCGTTATCGTTACGATCAATTGATGGAGTTGGGTTGGAAGTGGCTGATTCCGGCGGCGCTCTTGAACATTGTGCTGACGGCTTTCGCGGTCTTTGTGGTGCGGGCGCTCGATGGTTGGCATGGAATCAACACAGTCGCGCGCACAGCGTCCGGCATAAATTTTACGTTCTCTGGAAAAGCGCTGATGATCGCTTTCGGATGCGTGGGTGTGCTGGCAAGTGCCTTTGCGTTATCAAAGATTAACCGGCGCTCGCGTGATTTCAATTTGAAGACGCAGCGACGCGGATTGCGCCTCTTGAATTTGCCGCAGGGGAAGCCTGCCGTGCCTGTCGTTGTTGCGGCACAGCCCGAAGGTTAGAAACTATCGAAGTTTGAAATTGCAGCAAGTGTCCATGTGGTTTAGGAGTAGTAATTATTATGGTCGCCGTCAATGCGCCGCAGTCGAATTGGAGAGAAAAGCTGAAACGCTTTTTCCTGCTCGACTTATTAAAAGGTTTGCGGCTGACGTTTTCATATAACGTCGGCGCGCTGACAGACAAAAACTCCGTTGCGGGCAAAGGCATTTACACGGAGCAGTATCCGAAGGTGCGCGCAGAGGTTGCGCCGCGTTTTCATGGAGCGCCGCGTCTGAACATGGACCCGGAAACGTTTGAGACTTTGTGCATTGCCTGTAATTTGTGCGCGCTCGCGTGTCCCGAAGATTGCATCGACGTGATTGCGATGAACATCGAAGTCGAGCGCGCGGGCAGGATGCGCAAAAAGATAGTGCTCGATGAATTTATTTTCGACACGTCGCGCTGTATGTTCTGCGCGCTTTGTCAGGAAGCATGTCCGACGGCGTGCCTTGAACTGACGCAGGAGTTTGAGCTTGCGACGTATTCACGCGCGGGATTCGTCTGGAACCGCGAGATGCTGGAGCAGGGACGCGAGACGGTGAAGTACGAAGAGTAACTTATGACGCTATCCGGTTGGGAAGCAGTCTTTTTCTGGGTGTTCTCATTCACCGCTTTGTTCGCAGGGTTGCTGACGATTCTGGCGCGCAGTGCTGTTCATGCGGCGCTGTTTTTGATTTCGTGTTTGATTTCTGTGGCGGCGTTGTTCATGTTGCTCGGCGCGGAGTTTATCGCGGGCGTGCAAATACTCGTTTACGTGGGCGGCGTGATGGTGCTGTTTTTGTTCGTCATCATGCTGGTTAATGTCGGCAGGGAAGAGAAGGGAACGGCGCGCGTTTTTAATCGCCCGGCGGAGGTTGCGGCGAGCGTCGTGTTCGCTGTTCTACTGGCGTGCGGGCTTGTTTATGCGATCAATACGGGTTACACGGGCTTGCGTGAGCGCGATCAGGAAAAGATGAAAACGGCAATCGAAAATCGCGCTGCCGAAGATCATAGTTTGAGAAATTCGGCGACGGGAACATCGAAGATTTCTGCGGATACAGAGCGGATCGGCGCGAGCCTTTATCGTTATGCGTCGCTGCCGTTCGAGATTGCGAGTCTGCTGCTGCTGGTGGCGATTATCGGGTCTGTGATGCTCGCGCGCACGGCAAAGCAGGAGGCCGCCGCCGCAGTGGATTTTGACACAGAAGAATTGCGCCGCGTCGAAATGTTGGAAGCGACGCGCGCGCATAGTATGAGCGCAACCGGCGACTTCGATCATGAAAGGCTTCAGCGATGACGAATCTCACTGCGCACGGGTTCACATTGCTGCAAACGGCGGCGGATGCCGGTACGCGTTTCGGAGCGATTAAACAGGGCGTGGCGCATCCAGAGTTGGCGAAGTTTTTAATTATCGCCGCGTTGCTTTTTGTGATCGGAATTGCGGGCGTGCTTGTGCGCCGCAACATCATCGTTATCTTCATGTCAATCGAGTTGATACTGAATGCCGCGAACTTAAACTTCATCGCCTTCTCGCGCTATTTACAGGCGACGGGCAACGCGAATGCCGTTAGCGGTCAAATCTTCGCTGTCTTCGTGATTGTCGTTGCCGCCGCCGAAGCCGCCATCGGACTCGGCATCGTTATTGCGCTCTACCGTAACAAAGAAACCGTTTCAATCGACGAAATCAATTTGTTGAAATGGTGAAAAGATAGTATTCAGGAGTCAGAAGTCAGGAGACAGAATAAAGGCAAGAGCACGCAAATAAATGCGGAAGTATCAGAGTGCTTTATAAGAAGATAATCATGCTTCCGCGATCATCAATGCTTTCCCTTCTGACTTCTGACTTCTGACTTTATGCACCGATTCATCTGGCTTATTCCGTTGATGCCGCTCGCCGGAGCTTGCCTTAACGGGCTGTTCGGAAGGCGTTGGCGATTCAGCGAACGCGTGGTTGCGGGCGTCGCCGTTTCGTCTGTCGCGCTGGCGTTTGTGCTTGGCGTTGCGGCGGTTTATTCGTATGGGTATGCGAGCCATGCATTATGGCCGAAGGCGTATGTAACGAGCGACGACAATGCGTTTGCGTACAAGTGGATTTCGGGCGATGTGGGTGGCGTGGGAGAGGCTATTCACGCGACGACGTTTGGAACGGCAACACAGCAATCTGGAACGACGATACAGCAGAATGGTGCGGTGCTCGTTGAGGTGGAATGGAGTTATCAACTCGATGCGTTGTCCGCCGTGTTCATGTTGTTGGTGACGGGCGTCGGGCTGCCTATTTTTATTTTCGCCGCCGGTTACATGCACGGTGATGAAGGCTTTTACCGTTTCTTCGCGTACATGGGATTATTCATGTTTTCGATGCTGGCGCTGGTGCTGGCGTCGAATTTCGTGATGATGTTCGTCGGGTGGGAAGGCGTCGGGCTGTGCTCGTATTTGTTAATCGGTTATTACTTTGATCGCAGGGAAGCGAATGATGCGGCGCGCAAGGCGTTCGTCGTAAATCGCATCGGCGACGTTGGTTTTGTGCTCGCAATCTTCGGCATCTTTGCGGCCTTCGGCACGACGCAGTTTACGGCTGTGATGAGTGCCGCGCGCTTCTTCGCGCTCGAGCCATTGGGATCGTGGGGCATGATGTCATGGCTTGCGCTCGGATTATTCGTCGGCGCGGTAGGCAAGTCCGCGCAGTTGCCGCTTGCCGTGTGGTTGCCGGATGCGATGGCGGGGCCGACGCCCGTCTCCGCGTTGATTCATGCGGCGACGATGGTGACGGCGGGAGTTTATCTTCTCGCGCGCGCAAACATTATCTTTCAGCATTCGCAAACGATGATGTTTGTCGCGGCAATTACAGGTGCGCTGACGGCTGTGTGGGCGGCGACGATTGCCGTGACGCAGAATGATATTAAGAAAGTGCTCGCGTACTCGACCATTTCGCAACTCGGTTTGATGTTCCTCGCGTGCGGCGTCGGCGCGTTCGTGGCGGGCGTGTTTCATGTCGTGACGCACGCGTTTTTTAAGGCGCTGTTGTTTCTTGGAGCGGGCAGCGTCATACACGAGATGTATCACGAACAGGACATGCAGCGAATGGGCGGATTAAGAAAATACATGCCGTACACGCACCTCTTGTTTCTTGTGGGATGGCTGGCGATATGCGGCATCGTGCCGCTCAGCGGGTTCTGGTCGAAGGACGAAATACTGTGGAGCGTCGCTTCGACAAGGTTCGTGCCGGGCAGCGCGCTGTTGTGGATTGTCGGCCTTTTCGTTTCGTTATGCACGGCCTTTTATATGACGCGGCTCGTCGCTTTGACGTTCTGGGGCGATGCAAAGTTCTTGAAGGTAGACGCGGGCGGCGAAGCGGACGAAGCTCACGCGCACGCTTATGCGGAAGGCATGGAGCCGCACGATGCCGAGACTCAATCGGCGGGGGATCGCCCGCATCACGAACCGAACGAGCATGTCGGCGCAGCTTATGATAAAAGCCTTGCCGCAAGTATGGCGCTTGCCGTAAATGTTTCGGATGAAGTCCCGGATCGAATGTCGCGGGCGAAACAGGTTGCGCCGCAAGCCTCGCACGGGGGCGGCGGCGCGCACACGCCGCACGAAACTTCTGCGTTGATGTGGCTGCCGCTTTTAGTGCTTGCTGTGCTTGCTACATTGGGTGGCTTCGTCGGCATCAGTTCCGTTGTCACAGGCGGCACGCACGCGGGTGGCCGCGCGAACATCGCAACTTGGCTTGAACCCGTTATCTGGAATCCGCAGACAAGGGAATTCGGCGCGCCGCACACGCAACCGGAGCCGGGAGCACAACCTTTGATGGAAAGCGGCGACCACGCTTCGCTTGAAACGGCACGGGCGATTTCGCCATATGATAAAGGCACGCACAATCTTGCTTCTGTGATAGAAAGTATTTTTGGAAGCCGTGCCCGTGCAGAACAGTTGTTGATGCTGATTTCGCTTGCCGTCGCGTTTTTCGGTATCGGCATGGGAGCACTTTTTTACGTCAAACAGCCGAAGTTGCCGAATGTATGGGCGCGTCGATTGCGGCCTTTGTATAGAGCGAGCATCAACAGATATTGGATTGACGAAGCCTATGGCGCGGTGTTCACACGGCGCACAGTCGATGCTGCGCGCGCAATTCATTTTCTCGACACGAAGATTGTCGATGCGGCGGTGAATAATTGCGCCGGACTGACGCGTTGGATGAGTCGCGCGACGGGCATCTTCGACGCGCGTGTGGTGGACGGCATCGTGAATGGCGTCGCCGGATTGACGAAGCGTTTGCTGTCGCCTTTGACGCGCTCTCTGCAAACAGGACTGGTGCAAAACTACGCGCTCGTGATGGTGCTTGGCATCGTTCTCGCCCTCGCGCTTTTTTTCATCGGAGATATTCTGACGGCGGTGCGCGCGGTTTTTGCTTTCAAATTTTAGCTCGAACATTCGGATCAAACTTATGAGATTGTTTGCGCGCCGCGTCGTGTTAAGCAGGCGATTGCTGGCAGCGCGCTGGCCGCAAACAAATTTTATAAAATTTACCAAGTGAAAATTCCTTATCTACTTTCTATCGTTACATGGTTGCCGACAATTGGCGCGGCGCTGGTGCTCGCGTTGTTCCGAAAAGATCAAGCGGGCGCGGTGAAGAAGTTTGCGACTGCGTGGTTCGCGCTGGCGTTCGTCGTGTCGCTGCTGCTTTTGAGTTATGACCGCGCGGGTGGCGGAATGCAGTTCATAGAAGATGCGCCATGGATTCCGATTATCGGCACGCGTTATCAATTGGGCGCGGACGGCGTGTCGGTGCTGTTGATTTTGTTGACGACGCTGCTCGGATTCATCGGCGCGCTGTCGTCATGGAAGGGAATTGAGAAGCGCGAGAAGGAATATTACGTGCTGCTGCTGTTGCTGCAAACTGCGGTGGTGGGCGTGTTCACGTCGATGGACTTGTTTTTGTTTTACGTGTTCTTCGAGGTGTCCCTCGTGCCGATGTATTTTTTGATTGGCATCTGGGGCGGCGAAAATCGTTTGTACGCGGCGATTAAGTTTTTTCTGTACACGCTCGTCGGCTCTGTTTTGATGCTGTTGGGCGTGTTGAAAATGTACTTTCTGACGCAGGACGCGACGCTCGTTTCGCAGATCAGCGCGGCGACGCTCGATGCGGTGGGGGGCGCGGGAAACACAGCGGCGCGATTGATGTTGGGCGATGCGGCGGCGGCGGCGGGAAGCGGCGCTGGCACTTTCAATATTATGTACATGCAGGCGATGGGCGGCGTGTTGCAGATGGGAATGATGCAGATGCTTTTGTTCTCGGCGTTCGCGCTGGCGTTTGCGATTAAAGTGCCCGTGTTTCCGTTTCACACATGGTTGCCGGACGCGCATGTGGAAGCGCCGACGGCAGGCTCCGTGATTCTCGCGGGCGTGCTGTTGAAGCTCGGCACATACGGTTTCTTTCGCGTGGCGCTGCCGATGTTTCCGCGCGCGGCAAGCGATGAACATTATTTCGGGGCATTCGGCGTGCGCAATGTGATAATCGGGCTGGCGCTCGTGAGCATTATTTATGGCGCGCTGGCGGCGATGTATTTCGTCGTGAAGCGTGATGGCGACGTGAAGAAACTCGTTGCGTATTCGTCTGTTTCCTCGATGGGCGTGGTGATGCTCGGCCTCTTCGCGCTCAATGCGAACGGACTGACGGGCGCGGTGCTGCACATGATTAATCACGGGATTTATTCGGCGGCGTTGTTTCTGCTGGTCGGGATAATTTACGAGCGGCGGCATACCAGAAGCATCGCGGAGTTCGGCGGGTTGTCGCATGTGATGCCCGTTTATGCAACCGTGTTTTTGTTGATGATGTTGACGGCGATAGGCTTGCCGCTGTTGTGCGTATTCATCTCGGAATTCTTGGCGATGCGTGGCGCGTTTGAAGCGAATCCGTGGTGGGCGGCAGTGGCAGCGCTCGGTATGATTTTGAACGCGGGCTATATGCTGTGGCTGTATCAACGAATGTTTTTCGGCGAGTTGGATAATCCGCAGAACGCAAAATTAAAAGACTTGAGCAATCGGGAACGCGTGTACATGATGCCGCTCGTGCTGCTCACGCTATGGATCGGCATCTATCCTGCGCCGTTCATTAAGTATATTGTGCAGCCCGTCGGCGGCGTCATACGTCAACTAGATTCCGTACATACCTCTATGGAAACGAAGGCGACGGGCGATGCTGCGAATTCTAATAACCAACCATGACGCGCGAAGAATTTGAGAAATTAGCAGTTCGTTCAGAGCTATGATGTTGCTTGCTCAAACATCTTCCGCCGCATCTTCGGAACTCCTTGCGTGGAGCGATTTGTTGCTGCTTGCGCCGGAGTTGATTCTTGCAGTGTGCGCGTGCGCGGCGCTTGTGGTGGAAGTGGTTTTGCCGTTGCGCAGAAGTCGCCTCGTCGCGCGTTTCGCGCTTGCAAGCGTTGTGCTCGCCGCCGTGTCGCTGGCGGTGATGTGGCAAACAAATAAAATGCTTTTGCCGCTGACGGGTTTCTACGGCATGGTGCGTTTAGACGGCTTTGCGCTGCTCTTAAAATTTATCTTTTTGATTGCTGCCGCGCTCTCGATCTTGATTTCGATGCGCTGCACGGACATCGAAGAAGAGCAGCACGGAGAGTATTACGCGCTGCTGTTGTTTGCGACCATTGGCATGATGCTGCTCGCGTGCGGATATGATCTGATTGCGCTTTACGTCAGTTTAGAATTAATGGCCGTGACGTTTTATGTGCTCGTCGGATTTACGAAACGTGAGCGGCGCGCGAATGAAGCGGCGATGAAGTATTTTCTGCTCGGCGCGTTTTCGTCCGGCGTGCTGCTGTACGGTATGTCGCTGCTTTACGGCGTCGCGGGTTCGACTAATTTAGGAGACATCGCGCAAAGCGTAGGCGCAGCGCTAATTGTTCAAACTGACTTGACGGGCGCGGCTTCGGCGACAACGCTTATTCCGCTGCGGCCTTTATTGTTGCTAGGCATGATTGCGCTCGCCGCCGGACTCTTTTTCAAAGTCAGCGCCGTGCCGTTTCATTTATGGGCGCCGGATGTTTACGAGGGCGCGCCGACTCCCGTCACGGCGTTTCTTTCAACCGGCTCGAAAATCGCGGGCTTCGCTTTGTTTGTGCGTATCTTTGCGGAAGCTCTCGGCGGGATGCGCGTTGATTGGAGGCCGCTGCTCGGACTCGTCGCCGCCATCACAATCTTCGTTGGCAATCTCGCGGCAGTCACGCAAGTGAACGCCAAACGCCTGCTCGCTTTTTCCTCGATCTCGAACGCGGGTTATCTGCTGCTCGGACTCGTCGCCGGAAATTCTTACGGCTATACGGGACTGATGGTTTACGCGCTCGTTTATACCTTGATGAACATGGGCGCGTTCGGTGTGTTGATCGCGTTGCGGCGCGGCGGCATTAAGGGTGAGAGGGTCGATGATCTGGCGGGACTCGCGCAGAAAGCGCCGGGTGTCGCGGCGATGATGGCGATCTTTATGCTGTCGCTCGGCGGTTTGCCTTTGACGGGCGGCTTCATCGGCAAATACTTTTTGTTCGGCGGGCTTCTTCAGCGCGGGGCAAGCGAAAATCGCGCTTGGTATTACTGGCTCGCAGGCTGGACGATTATCAATACGGTCGTGTCTTTTTATTACTACGCGCGCTTTATTCGCCAGATGTATTTGAGCGAAGGAAGCGACGACGATCCGCCGCTCGCGTTTCCCTTCACGCTTCGCACAGCATTGATCGTTGTCACCATCGGCATCATTTTACTTGGTGTTTATCCGCAACCGTTTATCGCGCTCGCGCAAAACGCCATTGCGCCGCTTGTCACCGCCATGCTCGATAGATAAATCTACATTAATCTTATTTCATTACGCAATTCGGTATCAGTTTCGTTAGATGCTCTTAATGCTGCTCCTCTATTACATTTTCGCAACGTTGATCGTGTGGCAGGGAATCATTTCGTTGCTCGGCGGCTTTCGTTATCTCGCCTTTATGCAGCGCGAGATGAAGATTGACGGCAGCACCAGTGACAGCAGTTTGTATGCGCCTTTCGTGAGTGTGATTGCGCCGTGTCGCGGCCTCGACGAAGGCTTGCGCGAGAATCTCGCGGCGCTCTTTATGCAGCATTATCCGGCCTACGAAATTGTCTTTGTAACGGACACGGAAGCGGATGCGAGCCGTGCCGTGTTTGAAGAAATTAATCGAGAGCATGGCGATGCGAAAAATTTGAGGACGTGCGTTGTCATCGCCGGAGCAGCGACGGAGAGCGGGCAAAAGGTTCACAACTTGCGCGCGGCAATCCGACAAGTCGATCCATTTAGCGAGGCATTGGTTTTTGTGGATACGGACGCCCGCCCGCGCGGGGATTGGCTGCGCTCGCTCGTTGCGCCGCTCGCGGATAAAAGCGTCGGAGCGACGACGGGCTATCGCTGGTTTGTGCCGTCAAAAGGCGGGTTCGCGTCGAGGCTTCGCGCGGTGTGGAATGCTTCAATCGCTTCGGCGCTCGGCGAGCGCGTTGATCGAAACTTTTGCTGGGGCGGCTCAATGGCGATTCGCCGCGAGACTTTCCAAAAGCTAGATATGCTTGAGCGCTGGCGCGGCACGCTCTCCGACGATTTCGCTTTGACGCGCGCTCTGCGTGAAGCAAAATTGCCGATCCGGTTTGTGCCGAATTGCCTGACGGCTTCGATGGATAATTGCTCGTTCGCGGAACTCCTTGAATTCACGACCAGACAAATGAAGATCACGCGTGTTTACTCCGCGCATCTGTGGAAAATTGCGCTCGTCACGAATCTGTTTTTCGTGCTCGTGTTCTTCGGCGGCATTGCGCTCGTCATCACGCGCGCCGCGCTAGGGTTTTCATACGCGTTGCCGCTCGTGTTCGTGCTGTGCATTTTTGCGCTCGGCAGCGCGAAGGCTTATGTGCGTTTGCAGGCGATTGCGTTGCCGCTCGCCGCTTATCGCGCGCAGTTGCGGCGGGATGCTTTGGCGCATATCTTTTGGTGGCCGCTGGCGTCGGCGCTCTATCTTTACAACGCGCTTCAGGCGGCTTTCTCAAGACGCATAGAGTGGCGCGGGATTGTTTACGAATTGAAATCGCCCACGGAAACGGTCATTATCCCTACGATGAAAGTCGATGAAAACATGACCGCAGACGGAGCCGCGCCGCGTGTCCAATAAAGTTACGCAACTCGTTCAATTACTTCGCTCGACGAAACGCGAGCGGCAACTCGGCACGCTCATTCTCTTTGTCACTTCGCGCTGCAACGCTTTCTGCAAGACCTGTTTTTATCACGAAGAATTAAATCAGCCCGGCGATTTGACCTTCGCGCAAATTGAAAAGATTTCGCAGACGATGCCGTTGATAACAGACCTCTGGCTATCGGGCGGCGAACCGACATTGCGGCGCGACGTGCCGGAAATCATTGATGCGTTCGTCGAAAACAACAAAGTGCGGCGCGTCATTGTTCCGACCAACGGCCTCGTCAAATCGCGTGCTTACGGAATTGTTGATGCAGCGCTTGAGCGTCATCCGCAGATTGATCTTTATTTGAACATCGCGCTCGACGGCTACGGCGCGACGCACGATGAGATTAGAGGCGTGCCGGGCAATTGGGAACGCGCCCTCGACTGCATACGCTTTCTTTATCCGCTAAAGGAAAAATACGCGCACCGCTTTCGCCTCAACGTCAATACGGTTATCTGCGCGGATAACTACACGGAGATTGAAAAGCTTTCGGAATTTCTGTGGAGCGAGTTCAAACTCGACGGGCAATATTTCAATATCGTTCGCGGCGAAACGAAGACGGGCGACGACATCAAACGTGTGCCGCCGGAAGTGTTGCCGGAGATGTACGCGCATGTCGCGGAACTTACGAAGCGTTATGCGGCGCGCATGTTTGCCGTAGATGATGCTGCTAAACGTTTCGTCAAAACAATTGCATACGTCGGCGCGATCACGACGCATTACCGCACGCAGCACGCGAATTTCGAGACACAAACGGCATGGCCTTTTCCATGCACGGCGGGCGAGACGACGGCTGTGATTGATTACAACGGCGATGTGCGCGCCTGCGAATTGCGCGAAAAATTTGCGACGCTCGCCGATTATGATTACGATTTCGGAAAGCTCTGGGCGGCGCATGAAAGAAACGCCGAACTCCTTGCGATTGACGAAGGCCGCGCCTGCTGGTGTACGCACGTCTGCTTTATACACGACTCGATGCGCCACTCGCGCCGCGCGCTGCTGTACGAACTACCGAAGAACTACGCGACGCGCGGGAAATGGTGAGAAATAGTGGGCAGTGGTCGGTGGACAGTGGCAGTTGTCCGTTAAAGACTATCGCTCTTACTTCTACTGAAAACTGACCACTGTTCACTGCCCACTCAACTTATGTCTAACCAAGATGACAAAGACGGTGCGCGCAAGAGCGGGCTGGCGTATGGGGCGGCGCTGGCGCTCTTTTTTTCGATTGCGGCGTTTCTCGGAATCGGTTGGGCGCTTGATAATCGGCTCGGCACTAAACCGTGGCTGCTCGTCGCGGGCATTGTCGTCGGATCGATCATCGGTTTCTATCAATTCGTGCGCCTAATCTCGAAAATTTCCTGACCGCGCGGGAGTGTTCGATTGCCTATTTAAGAGAGGATAAGAAATGAGTGCCGACACGCAGACCGCGCCGCTGATTCTGGTGGTAGACGATTACGAGGATATACGCCTGACGCTGAAATTATGGCTGGAGCAGCGCGGCTATCGCGTCATCGAAGCGGAGAACGGAACGAAGGCGTTGGAGCTTGCGCGGCGCGAACGTCCTGCGCTCGCCGTGCTCGATATGTTTATGCCAAAGGTTGACGGCTTTACGACGGCGCGCAACATGCGAGAATGTAAAGAACTTCAGAACATGCCGATTATCGCCGTCTCTGCGCATGACACGCTCGATTTGCAGTCGGCAGCGCTCGCCGCAGGCTGCAACGAATTTATCAATAAGCCAAGCGATTTGGAACATCTGGCGGAAGTCATTGACCGCCTTCTGTTACGAAAGTAGCGAGAGATAATCTTTCCCGCCAACTCGACAGTTTATGCCCGTGCATGTAAAATAGCGGGCTTTGCGATGAGCGAAATAATCCACAGTATAAGCCATGCTGCGAGTGCGGATGACGCGGGTTTGAAGCGGCGTTTGTTTCTCGGCATGTGCGGAGCGATTGCGCTGGCGTTTGTCGCGGGCGCGATGTTTGCTACGTGGCGCGTGGCGACGGGACTATTGCTCGGCGGTCTTTTGTCGCTCTTTAATCATCATTGGCTGCGCACGTCTGTGGCAGCGATTTTAAGCGGCACGAACGCCTCCGCAGAAGAACTGCACAGGCGCATCAAGTGGCGTTTTATACTGCGCTATTTCATCGTTGCGGCGATTGTGTGCGCGGCGGTGATGTTGAACGTCGTGGCTGTGTGGGCGACAATCGCTGGATTGTGCGCGTTCGTCGCGGCGCTGATGATCGAAGCCTCCGCGCAGATGTATGCGGCAATCGTTCACCGCGAAAAATTTTAAGCATTGAATCGAAGCGCGCGAAAAAGCGCGGATAGCATTAAGCGAGATTATTTGAAACGGAGAGAATATGTTGTTGCAAGCAGGCGGAGCGCATCACGAGCCGATACTCGTCGAGTTAGTCAATTATTATATCGGCGAACCTTTGAACAGATTCGAGTTGGCGTACACGAAGCCTTTATGGGATTCGTTCTTCAAACGTTTCGGGACGACTGCCGAAGGCATGTTCGGCGCGTACACGCCGGAGAACGCCGTGCCTTGGTACACGGTGATGTTCGTGGTGGCGTGCCTTATATGTCTGACGATTATCTGGATTTTCAAAGCGAGGTTGTCGGCGGACGAGCCGTCGGGCGGGCAGCAGACGCTCGAAGTCGGCGTGCTGGCGATACGCAATTTGATTGCGGACATCATCGGCGATCACGGCCTTAAATATTTTCCGGTTGTCGCAACCTTCGCATTGTTGATTCTGGTGTCGAACCTGATGGGCTTTTTCCCGCTGTTCGTATCGCCGACGGCTTCGACGAGCGTAACGTTCGCGCTCGGCATTTCGTCGTTCGTTTACTACAACGCCATCGGCATTAAAGAGAACGGATTATTCAATCATCTCAAACATTTCGCCGGGCCTATCTGGTGGATTGCGCCGCTCATGTTCCCAATCGAGATTGTCAGTAATCTGATTCGCCCGATGTCGCTCGGCATACGTCTCTTCGGCAACATCTTCGCTGACGAACAAGTTGCAAATACCATCGCCAACCTTGCTCCGGGATATACCTTCTGGTTTGTTCCCGTGCTGCTGATGCCGCTCGGCCTTTTCGTCGCGTTTGTACAGACGTTCGTCTTTACGCTTTTGTCGATGCTTTACATCAGCGAAGTAACGCACGCGCCACACGACGATCATCACCAGCCAGCGCCCGGCGACGAGGATGAAGGCGGCGGCTTTATCGCGGCTGTGTTGACTTAAAAATTTTACCCAACGCGCTTTTCGAGCGATGGCGGCACGCGCGCCGCCACACGTTGAAGCGCTAAACCGAAAATGATCCGGTTCAAAGCCTACTTTGAAAAGCGTGCGCGCTAATCGTAGTGGAGTTGCAGTCAATCACAAGTCGCCGAATCGCTTTCCCGTGAGGAAGGCAAACTAAAATTTCTCGCATCGCAGGAGCGGCGTTTCTTCCCAAAGAAGCGTTGAATACCGGAGGCGGGCGACATCATAAAACGACTTGGATTCGCTGCCGACGTACACGCGTAAACCGACATGCTATGAAAGCATTTTGAACGAATCACAGCTTACGGAGAAAATAAAATGAGCAAATTCAGAATGATGTTCTTCGCGGTCATCGGCGTATTGTTCGCCGCCGCGCCAGCATTTGCGCAGGCGGCTGCCGCTGCCCCCGACAATGAGTTTAGTGTAGGCAAGTACGGCAAGATTGCTGCCGGAATAGGTTTTGCGATTGCGGCGGGACTCGGCGCGCTCGGACAGGGAAAAGTTGCGGCAGCGGCGTGCGAAGGCGCGGCGCGTAATCCGGCAGCCGCCGCGCGCATTCAAACCTTGATGATTCTCGGCCTCGCGCTGATCGAATCCCTTGTGCTGTTTGCGCTGCTGGTCGTCTTTACCAAAGCAGGATAATAACGCCGGACAAAACAGACGCGGGCGCAGGCTTATATGATATGCTTGCGCCCGCATTTGTTTTTGCAGACGCGAAACAAGCGTACGCTAAATCATCCAGCGAGCGCGGCACGAACGATCAACTCCCCACGGTTCTTCATTCCCCCTTTGGCTTTACACGATCCCGTAATTTTGTATCCACGTCGAACGTTTTTAAGCATGTAGGCGCTGAACTTTTTATCTGCGTCTCTCAAACCAAAATAAGGAAGGTAACTTTTATGAAAAAGATTGTTCTGGCACTTGCCATCGCATTGATTACTGCATCTTCTGTCGCGGCTGATACGATTTATCTGCGCGATGGGCGCACCGTTCGCGGCACAGTGCTCGGCTTCATCGGCGGGCGCTTCGCCGTGCGGCTCACGGATAATTTACAAGGCACGCCCGCGAATTCCACGCAAACGGGAAACGCCGCTGCCGCCGCCGGTGAGGTGCAATTCTTTCGCCCGCGCGACATCGAACGTATTGAAATTGACGGGCGCTCGCTCGATGAAGCGCGCTTTCAAACGCGCAATGTCGAAGTGACGCTCGGGCCAAACTGGATTGACAGCGGCGTTGATCTGCGTCGCGGGCAGCGCGTGCGCATCACTTCAACGGGAACAATCGTTACAGGGCGCACACGCATTACGCCGGGCGGATTGCGCTCGACTGACCCATCAGCGCCGTTGCCGCGCGCCGCCGAAGGAGTGCTTATCGGCGCGATCAGCAATGACCCGAACGCGCCCATTATTGAAATCGGCCTCAACCGCGAACTCGTCGCAGACCGCGACGGGCGTCTTTACCTGACCGCCAACCGCAGCACATACACGGACGCGCGCGGCTCATTCATCGCGCAGATTCGCACGGAACTCGATTTCAATTCGCTACGCAATTCCGCCGGCGCGAACAACAATCCGAACGGCAATCGCGGCGCGAACGATAGCGTAGACCGCGACGATCAATTCGATCCGTTTGGAAACGGCAGCGGCAATTCCAATCCCGCGCCCGTGCGCCCGCGCACCGGCAGCGGAAACAACACGGATCAAAACGGCGGCTTCGGCGGAAACAATAATAACAACTCAAGCCGCACTCCGCGCGACGTGACCATCAATGTGCCTGCTAATTCGCGCGGCACGGATACGGGCATCGATTTGCGCGCGGGCGAGCAAGTGACGATCACGGCGACGGGCAATATCATCGCGGGGCGACGCGCCGGAAGTGTTTCGCCGAACGGCGGGCGCGCGGGCTTCGGCGCAGTGCTCGGGGCATATCCCGTGCCGGATGCGGGCGTCGGCGCGCTCATCGGTTACATACGAACGACGAACAATCAGGCTTCGCAGCCGTTCCTCGTCGGCAGCCAGCAAACAATCACCGCGCAGGTTGACGGCAGATTGATCCTGCTCATCAACGACGATAACGTGAACGACAACAGCGGCAGCTTCAGCGTCCGCATCGTTTCTCAATAAGCGACACAGGCGCTTGCCGCAACATCCTGACGGTTCCTGCCCGTGGTTTGTCGAGTGCTCGTCAGCGGCCTTGAGGTTACGCAACACGGGCGGGAACATTCATTTCTGTTGATTGCTTTTGTGATTTGAAGTGTGGCGAAGGCTTGCGAAAGCGTGCGTTTGCGCGTGAACGGAAGCGTGTGATACGCTCCATTCAATTGCTTCCTTGAAGCGGGAAAAGGCGAGGCGAAAACAATTCGATGAAGAAATGTCCGCAGTGTGGCCGGGAATATCAGGACACCAATAGCATCTGCACGGCTGACGGCACGGCGCTGGAAAAAAGCGGTGATGCGCTCGTCGGACAGACGCTCGCCGATAAATACCGCATCGAAGAACATCTCAGCGACGGCGGTATGGGCGCGGTCTATCGCGGCACGCATGTTTTGATGGACAAAACCGTTGCCATCAAAGTGCTGCACCCGTCGCTTGCCGCCGACGATAAAATCGTTCAACGCTTTTCCAGAGAAGCCAGAGCCGCCTCGCGTATCTCTCACCCGCACGCCTTAAACGTCACAGACTTTGGTGAATCGGGAAACGGCGTCGTTTTTCTCGTAATGGAATATCTGCGGGGCCGCACGCTCAAGGAAGTTATTCATCAAGACGGGCAAATGCCTTTGTCGCGAGTTGTCGAAATTATGCGGCAGGTGACGGGCGCGCTCGCCGCCGCGCACGCCGAAGGTGTCGTTCACCGCGATCTCAAGAGCGACAACATCATGCTGGTGGACGCGGATAACGGGCAGGACTGGGCGAAGGTTCTGGATTTCGGGATCGCCAAGATTCAGGAACCAGTCGGGCAAGACCCTGCCTTAACCGCGCCCAACTTGATTATCGGCACGCCGCAGTATATGTCGCCCGAACAATGTTCGCAGGCTTCGGAACTCGACGCGCGCTCGGACATTTACAGCTTAGGCGTAATACTTTACGAAATGCTCGTAGGGCATGTGCCGTTCTCCGGCGATTCACCGACGGCTGTCATGATGAAGCACTTGCAGGAGCCGCCGCCGTCGCTTCTCGAAGATCGCAGCGATTTACCCCCGGCGGTCAGCCGCGTCGTGACGCGTGCAATGGCGAAACGTCCCGAAGACCGCTATCAGACAGTCGGCGAATTGGCGGACGCTCTCGCGCTTGCCGCTGAAGGCCAGCCTCTGCCCGATGCCGCTGCCGGAATAGCCACAGCGGGCGTTGCACCTGAACGCGCGACGGCTCGCATCGTCGTGCCGACGGCATCGAACAACGCGCCGCGCCCGACGACTGACATAGAAGAAGATGATTCGACGATTGTCGTGCCGCCGCAGCCGGGACGCTCCGCCGTTGTCGAAACCGAAACCGTCAACCCGCAATACGCCGTGCCGCCTCCGCCGGATAATTTTAATCTGGTGCGCATACTCGGATTGTCCGCCGTGGCGCTGCTCGTCGTCTTTGCGATTGTCTACGCGATCACTTCGCGCAAGCCCGCTGCTCCCGCCGCGAACAATCAAAATCCCGCGCCGCTAACGAGCGACCCGAACGGTCAGGCGGTCACGCCCGCGCAGGCTCCGACAGGGCAAAGCGAAACAGGCATTACTGCTGCCGTCCCCACTCCATCGAACACAAACGTCAACACGTCTGCCGTCAACGCAAACCCGTCAGCAATCGGAAATACTAACCGCGATACCGGCACGACGTTGCCCGGCCTCGTCAACGCAAACACGAATACAAACGGCAACCGGCGAAACACAAGCGCGGGTAATACTTCGGAACAAAACAACAACGCGGCGAATACAAATGCCGTAGAAGTCATTTCGCCGGAATCGAATAAAAACAGCGAGCGCCGTCCATCGCCGACGCCGCAAACATCGCCCGCCACGAACGCGAATTCCGATGATGAGCCGCCGCCTCCGCCTCCCGCGCAAAAGAAAAAGCAGCCGCCAGCGCTGTCCAAACCGACGCTGCCCGCGACCGACAACACAACTCCGCCGCCACCCGGCGAAGCTCCCGCTGGCTAACGCATTGCTTCGCGGAGCAATACGAGCAGGGCTTCTTCATCGTTAAACTCTACTGCAATCTCGATTACATAACAGGGCAGCGCGAAATGCAGCGCACGCAATTTGACGGCATCCTTTGCCGTCGTCATAAGCGTTCGCGCGCCGTTCTGTGCGCCTTCACGCACGAGCGCATCCACGTCTTCCTGCGTGTAAACGTGATGATCCCGAAAGCTGCGCGTATAGCTTAATTGATACTTGCTCCGCGCGAGGTGCGCGAAGAATGCCTGCGGATTCCCCAGAGCGCAAAAGGCTGCGACTGGCTGCGGCAAAGAATCGTTTACATTCGATGGGCTTTCTTTTTCCGAAGAAGACAATGGATGTACGGCAGTGGTTTGCGCGCGCGCGAGCAGGATTTTCCGCACACCGGTTAAGGCTTGCATCTGCGCGCGTAGAGCCTTTGCGTCGTCGATCATATCGGCGCGCGTGATGATAATACAATCGGCGCGCGCGAGTGCGGCTATTGGCTCGCGCAGCCTTCCGCGCGGAAGCATTCTGCCTTTGCCGTCGCCTTCACCGAAAGGATTCGTCGCATCCAGTGTGACGATGTCAAGGTCGCGTTTGATGCGCAGATGTTGAAAGCCATCGTCGAGAAGGAAGAGATCGGAACGAAGATTCTCTAACGCCCAGCGCGCCGCTGCAACACGGTCGCGGTCGCTGATTACAGCCGCCGTTCCGAGCAATCTTTCAGCCAGCAGAAACGGTTCGTCGCCGCCCTCACGCGCGTTCGACAAAATGCTTTCGCCGTCGGAAACGACGACGCGACGCTGCGGATCGACGCGCCCGTACCCGCGCGTCAACACACATGGATGCCTGCCTTCACGCGCCGCGCTTCGCGCAATCCATTCAACGAGCGGCGTTTTGCCGGAGCCGCCCGTCGTGATATTTCCGACGCTGATAACGGGCGCTTCAATCTTATATGAGCGATGCGCGCCTGTACTGTAAAGCGCCGCGCGAACGTGCATTACTGCGCCGTAAACAGCACCTAAGGGCGCGAGCATCATTTCCGAAAAAGCATTCATTTGCGGAAAAGTTTCATTGGTGATATGTGGCTACGAATACTCACGGAATACGCACGACGCGAACGAAGGCAAAAGGTCAGCGCGTGATTTTCGGGGGTGCTGCGAACAGCGGCGCGAGCAGTTCGACAGTGCGCTTTGCCGCGCCTTGATTGCGCTCGAAGGCGGCGCGTGCGTTGCTCCCTAATGCCTCGCGTTTTTTATCATCTGAAAGTATTTCGGTAAAGACACTTGCGAGCAAGTGCGGCGCATCTATTTCCGCCGTGTCGGGAAGTTGTATCAATGCTTGCTGTTCCCGAAAGGCTTTGACGATAGCCGCGAAGTTTTGCGTGTGCGCGCCCGTCACAATGCACGCTCCGGCTGCGGCCGGTTCAAGCACGTTGTGGCCGCCCGTCTGCGCGATGCTGCCGCCGACAAAAACGATTTCGGCAAGCGGATAAATCGCGCGCAACTCGCCGATTGAATCGAGCAACACCGCCTCGCATGTTTCATCAATAATGTATGGTTCGCGCGTGCGGCGCGTCCACGCAAGGCCGGATGCAGAGAGTAGGGCGGCAACTTCCGCGAAGCGTTCCGGGTGGCGCGGGGCGATCAGCAGTCGCGGCTTGTGTGTCTCTGCGGCGAGGCGGCTGATTTCCTTGAAGGCTTCGATGACGATGCGCTCTTCGGGCGCGTGCGTGCTGGCGGCGACGAGCAGCGGGCGCTCGTTTGAAAATCCGAAACGGGCGCGAAGTTCGTTCGTCATTGCCGCTTCGCCCGCGTCCTTTTGCGCGTCGAACTTTATGTTGCCCGTCACTTCCACGCGATTGCGCGAAAGCCCTAAAGCTTCGATGCGCGCAGCATCTTCGGCGGTTTGCATCAGCGCCAGCGAGAGATCGTTGACGACGCGTTTGATGAATTGCCCGACGCGTTTGTAGCCGCGCATGGAGCGTTCGGAGAGACGCCCGTTGACAAGCGCAGCAGGGATACGGCGCACACGGCACTCGCGTAGAAAGCGCGGCCACAATTCCGTTTCCATGATAAGCACGGTCGAAGGCCGTATGTGATTGAGCGCGCGGCGCACCGTCCATGCCCAATCGAAGGGAAAGTAAAAGACGAGTGCCGCATCTGCTCCAAAGGCTTCGCGCGCGATGCGCTGGCCGGTCAAAGTGATTGTCGAAACGACGAGCGTGTGCGACGCGTATGCTTCGAGGATATGGCGCGCGAGCGGGCGCGCGGCCTGCGTTTCGCCGACTGAAACACAGTGGAGCCAGATGACCGGACGCCCCTTTGTATCTAAAGCCGGAAGCGCGCCGAAGCGTTGCATAAGCCCCGCCGCATACTTTCCATGACGCAATGCGGCAAAGGCAAAGTACGGCAGCAGCGCCAGCCAGCCGAGCGTGTAAAGAGCGCTGTAGAAAAGATACACGATAAAATTTTAGATTTGCGATTGCCGATTTGCGATTTCGTAAGCGTTGGAAAAAGTCAGAATGCAAATGCGTTCTTTTAGATTCTTTTCAATCGCAAATCGGCAATCCAAAATCGCAAATTATTTAGCTCGTTCGATGTAGCGGCCTTCGGTTGGATCGACGCGAATGCGGTCTCCTTCATTAACGAAGGGCGGCACTTGAACGGTGACGCCGTTTTCAAGCGTCGCTGGCTTGTTGACGTTGGAAACGGTTGCGCCCTTGAGCGTCGGGTCTGTGCGCGTGACTGTGAGTTCCATTGACGGCGGAAGGTCTATACCGATTGGCGCGCCTTCGTAAAACTCGACTTGAATTTTGAGGCCGGGCGTCAGCCACTGCGCCGCGTCGCCCAAATCCTCTTCGCTCAAAGCGGTCTGCTCGTAGTTTTCCGTGTTCATAAAGTGATGCTGCGAGCCGTCCGAGTAAAGGTATTCCATTTCGTGCTGTTCGAGTGCGGCGCGCTCGATTGTGTCGGAAGAGCGGAAACGATGCTCAAAACTCGCGCCGGTGCGCAAATTGCGCAGTTTGCTTTGCACCATCGCGCGCAGATTGCCGGGCGTGTGGTGACGAAACTCGACGACTTTACAGAGTTGGCCTTCAAAAAGGATGACCATGCCGCGCCGGATTTGAGTCGCTGAAATTGCCATAAGAAAAAAAATCGTCTCCGTATAAATTAAGATTCGCGCTTGAGTGAATGTATTGATTTTGCCAGTGCATCGTAGGCAGCACTGATGCGCCCGATAGTAAACTGCGTAGTCTAGCGGGGTGGTGCGGAATTTGTCCAGCGTGTTTGAGGCTTTTCAGGCGGCGCGGGCGCGCGGAAGTTCTCTCCGCAAGCGTGCGATGTGTTCGAGCCAATCCTGCGCGGCTTCGTAGTGCGGGAAGCGTTGCTCGTCCGCGCGAAAGGCATTTGTGTGGTAATAACGGCGGCCATTGATAATGCGCGCGGGATGTTTGATGTGCAGCATCTCGTGGTAAAGAATGTATTCAACGAACCATTCGGGAACGTCGCGCGCGTCGAGAGTTTTGCTGATGACGATAGTGTAATGCACGGCGTCGTGATGGCCGAGGATGCGGCGCGTCCGGCGCTGCGACCAAGTGAGCGTCGGCTTCTGTATTGAATCGTCGAAGTGGCGTTGATTGATGCGGGCAAACAATTTGTCCAGATCGTAAACGCTGCCTCTCGCGGTTGAAACTATTTTCCGCCCGCGACGACGGCGCGCGATGTCCGAAGCGCGCAGAATTTGCGGCGTATAAGCGAAAGCTTTATAGACGCGCTCGTGTACGTCGGGCGTTTGCTTGCCCAAAAGTTTGGCGACCAAAACGAAGGCCAGCGCGCGGTGAACTTCGAGCGGCGCATTTTTGAAAATATCCGAGATGCGTACATATACACGTCCCCCACGCACACGAATCGTATGATGCACGCCCGCGTAAGGGTAAAACCGGACTTCGATTTCAGGCAGCGCGGCTTTGCGCCCTAATTGGCGAAAAGCGTCTGTAAAGAGCCTGCTCAAATGATCCAAAGATTGCGACATAAACAACTCTTCAAAACAATTTGCAAATAAATATGCGCCGCCAAGTGCCTTAAGGCAGTCTGCTCATCCTAAAGTTATCGGAGCCGTGAAAAGTGTTTCACTGCCTTCAAAATCCGTGGTCTGCTCTGCCGTTGAATATTACGAATGCTCAGGCGATGCGTCAATGATCTATTACGTGCAGCCTGCTAAGGTGTTGAAGCGTCACTAAATGGACGCGCGCCACACCGCAAAGCAATTTACAGGCGAAATGCTCCCATTATATAAACTCAAGCGGCACAACGTTTACGCTGAAATAAGTAATGAGAAATCTAACTCAGACTTGTAAACTCAAGTGAACTTACGAGTTAAACTTTATCAGGGGCCGGTAAAACAGTCGTGCGAGGGCATCTAAAAGATTGCGGGCGGCTTTTATGATTCTGTATAATGCAAAGGGATTGCGTTTCATTGCTCGCTTTCGGTGCTCCGCTGCCAAGTTGCCGTTAATTCTGGGCAACTGAAGTTGTTGACAGTTGGCAAACGCAGTGCTATTGATTTTATGACAAGGTAGTGCGCTCCCCGCGGAAACTACCGACAGCTTTTCTTCCTGTGTCTCTTTTAGCATTCAATGGCTGCTCGTAATTCAAGTTCGCCGACATCGCACGCCAAGACGCCTGACTCGCGCGGGCAGGCGGTTTTGTGTGCGCTCATTAACGAGCATTTAGTGACGGGCGAACCCGTTGGCTCACGAACGATTGCGACGCGCGCCGCGCGCACCGCCGGATGGAGCGCGCCGACGATTCGCAACGTGATGAGTGAGTTGGAAGAAGCAGGTCTCGTCGAACAGCCGCACACTTCAGCCGGGCGCGTCCCGACAGACAAAGGCTATCGCTTTTACGTCGATCACATGCTTGCCGGGCAAACAAATGCGCTCGATGCGCGTTTGTCTAAAACCGATCTGGCGGCGATTAATAAACTGCTCGGAATTTCGCAAAGCGAGTTGAGCAGCGCGCCCAGCCGTTTAATGGAAAAGACTTCGCATCTTTTGTCCGCGCTTTCGCAGAACGTCGGGATCGTCGTCTCGCCGTCGCTCGCCGATAATGTTTTGCAGCACATAGAGTTCGTGCATCTTTCGGACAAGCGCATTCTCGTCGTGCTGATTTCCGCGCCGAACATCGTCCAGAACAAAATCATTCAAGTCGAAGATGAATTGAGCCAAGACGAACTCGAACGAACGGCGCGGTATCTGAATGCGGAGTTTGGCGGCAAAAGTCTGGCGGCGATTCGCGTGGAAATTCTCGGATTAATGCGCGAAGAAAAGGCGCTCTACGATTCCTTGCTGCGCAATGCCATACTGCTTTGCGAGCGCAGTCTCGAAGGCGAGGAAGAAGCGACGGGCGATGTTTACGTCGATGGCGCGTCGAACATACTTTCCAAGCCCGACTTTGCAGATGTCGAGCGAATGCGCGAACTCTTTCGCACGTTCGAGGAGAAAACGCGTCTCGTCAAAATATTGAATGAGTGTGTGGCGCGCGATCCGGCGATGACAGGCGTGCGCGTCGTGATCGGGCGCGAGCATGTCGCTCCTTCGATGCAGGACTGCGCGCTGATTACGGCGTCTTACCGAATCGGCGAAGGCCGCGCCAGCGGAACGCTCGGCGTCGTCGGCCCCGTTCGCATCGAGTATGCGAGAATGATCGGCGTCGTCAATTATGTTGCACGGCTCGTCGAACAATTGCTGCGCGAAGAAACGACCTTCAACTAAAATGACTTGTGTCCCTGAAGCGGCAGCAACGCGTCGCGTGATTGGTTTATATTCTTACTTCTTCAAAGGTTCAAAACATGGGTGTCAATAAAGAAGAATCAACGCCGAGCCGCATCCCGATTCGCTTCGCAGATGAAGAATTTGCCGGAGCGGGGGCTTCGGGCAATGACAAGCAGGATTCGTCCGGCGAAGCGGGAAACGGCGATAGCGGCGGCGAATTGACTCCCGAAGAAATCGGAAGTCAATCCAGCTACGAAGGCGAAACGGAAATGCAGCGCCGAATTGATCGCGGCGCAGAGCAACCCGACGATGCGGGACGTGACCGCGCAGACGATAGGGACAACGCGGGCAGTCCGCCTTCAAACGAATTGCCGCATAATCGTGATAACACTGATACGGCGGACACCACAGGGCAGCAAGCCGATGCCGCGCCGCAATCTGCGGGCAAAGCCGAAGCTGCTTCAACGTCGGCAGCCGCTGGCCCGATGCTTGCAGAATTGATCGCTGCCCGCGCCGAACTCAAGCGGCTAGAGGCCGAGCGCACGGATTTGCAGGACAAGCTTTCACGGCGTCAAGCGGATTTTGAGAATTACCGCAAGCGCACGGAGCGCGAGCGCGGAGAAAATTATAATAAGATCGTCGGCGATGTCGTCGGCAAACTACTGCCCGTGCTCGATAATTTGCGACGCGCGCTCGATGCGGAAGCTTTTGTGCAGGCGAGCGAGTCGAAGGAGTTCAGGCACTTTCTTCACGGCGTTGAATTGATTTCAAAGCAACTCAACGCTGCTCTGGAAGAATTGGGCTTGCGTCCTGTCGAAGCCCTCGGACAGCCTTTCGATCCGCATCTGCATGAAGCTGTGGCAACCGAAAGCACAGATGATTACGAACCTGACACGGTGATGCAGGAACTCGCGCGCGGTTACGTGCTGGGCGAAAAACTTTTGCGCCCGGCGATGGTCAAAGTTGCGACGAAGCAGGGATAAACAAGAATCAGAAGTCAGAATGAAGAGTGAGCAGACGGTTTTCATGTTCGTCATAAATGCATCCTGATTCTTATTCTGTCTCCTGACTCCTGAATACTTCTTTCACCTCATCAAAATATTATGGGTAAAGTTGTCGGAATAGATTTAGGAACGACCAATTGCTGCGTCGCCGTGCTCGAAGGCGGAGCGGTGCAGATTGTGCCGAACAAAGAAGGCGGGCGCACGACGCCAACCGTCGTCGGGTTTACGGACAAAGGCGAGCGGCTCGTCGGGCAAATCGCTAAGCGGCAGGCCGTCACTAACTCTGCGAACACCGTTTATGCCGTCAAGCGTCTCATCGGGCGCAAGTTCAGTTCGCCCGAAACGCAGCGCATGAAGGAAACCGCGCCGTTCGAGATAATCGATTCGCAAAACGGCGACGCGCGCATACGCGTGCAGGGAAGAACCTACAGCCCGCCGGAAATCTCCGGCATCGTTTTGCAGCGCCTCAAAGCCGCCGCCGAAGATTTTCTCGGCGAGGCCGTCACTGAAGCCATCGTCACCGTGCCAGCTTATTTCGATGACACGCAGCGGCAGGCGACAAAGGATGCGGGCAAAATCGCCGGTCTTAAAATCGAGCGCATCATCAACGAGCCGACAGCCGCCGCGCTCGCCTACGGCTTGGGCAAAACAGAATCCGAACGCATTGCCGTTTACGATCTCGGCGGCGGCACTTTCGACGTTTCGATTCTTGAAATGAATGAAGGCGTCTTTGAAGTGCTTTCGACTTCGGGCGATACGTTTCTCGGCGGCGAAGATTTCGATGACCGCATTATTAATTGGATGGCCGAGCAGTTCCGCGAAGACACGGGACTCGATTTGCGGCAAGAGCGCCTCGCTTTGCAACGCTTGAAGGAAGCTGCGGAACGCGCCAAGTGCGAACTCTCGTCTGTCAGCGAGACGAACATCAATCTGCCGTTTATCGCGGCGGATGCTTCCGGGCCAAAGCACTTCAACAAGACTTTGACGCGCGAAGTTTTCGAGCAACTCGTCGCTGACCTCGTCGAAAAAACCGTCGAGCCGTGCCAGAAGGCGCTCTGGGACGCGAAGCTTCAGCCAGCCGATATTGATAAAGTGATTCTGGTCGGCGGGCAAACGCGTTCGCCCGTCATCGTGCGCACCGTGCAGGAGATTTTCGGCAAGGAAGCTTCCGCAGAGATTAACCCGGACGAAGTAGTGGCGATGGGCGCGGCGATTCAAGGCGGCGTGCTCACGGGCGACGTTAAAGACATTGTGCTGCTGGATGTGCTGCCGTTAAGCCTCGGACTTGAAACACGCGGCGGGCTTTTCACCAAAATCATCGAGCGCAATTCGACGATTCCGCTACGCAATAGTTTGACGTTTACAACTGTCGTCGATAACCAATCATCCGTCGAGATTCACGTTTTGCAGGGCGAGCGCGAAGTGGCGCAGGGCAATCGCTCGCTCGGAAAATTCGAGCTTGTAGGGATTCCGCCCGGCGAGCGCGGTGCTCCGCAAATCGAAGTCTCCTTTGAAGTGGACGCGAGCGGCATCGTTTCCGTCTCGGCGCAGGATAAGGCGACGGGACGCGAACAGCAGATGCGCATTACGCCCGCTTCCGGTCTTTCGGCTGACGAGATTGACCGTTTGATTACAGAGGCACACTCATCGTCCGACACGGATCGGCGCATCAAAGAATTGGTTGCCCTGCGGAACAAATTGGATGGATTTGTGCGCAACACACAGCGGACATTCACGGAGTTCGGCAACTCCCTCTCGCCGGAAGATCAACGCGAAGGCCAGCGCGCGCTCACGGAAGGCGCGGCGGCAGCGCAATCCGAAAGCCCGGAAGAGATTAGTCGCGCGCTCGAAGGCGTCGAACAACTCGCCGCCCAACTCACAGACGCGATGATGAACCCGAACACAGACAGCGCGACAAGCAATTAGCAAAAACGCCTGCCTTCCTTTCCACAGCTTGACGGATACATCTATCTGTCAGGCTGTCGCTTTGTCCGCGTGCCGCGTGCGTTGCGCGTTATCGAGATTTAGAAGAAAATATAAAACTTAATTTTCCATAAGCCACAAGGCGAAAAGGCGAAAGGTATTTTATAGTCGAATGAGTAAACGTGATTATTACGAAGTGCTGGAAGTAAGCCGGACTGTTTCCGAATCAGAACTCAAGAGCGCATACAGGCGTCTGGCTGTGCTTTATCACCCGGACAAAAATCCCGGCAACGCAGAAGCCGAAGATAATTTCAAAGAAGCCGCCGAAGCTTATTCTGTGCTCTCGGATGCGGAACAACGCAAGCGTTATGATCGCTTCGGACATGCGGGCGTGGCGAGCGGAGCCGGAAACTGGAACGCGCAAGGATTCGGCGGCATCGAAGACATTCTCGGCGATTTGTTCGGCTTCGGCGATGTCTTCGGAGCGGGTGGCGCGCGTGGCACAGGCGGCGGGCGGCGCAGCGCGGCGCAACGCGGCGCAGACCTTCGCTATGACTTGGAAATAACTTTGGAAGATGCCGCCAAAGGCATGACTGCAAATTTGCGTCTGCCACGTTTGGAAGCCTGCGAAGTCTGCAAAGGCTCCGGCGCAGCCGAAGGAACACAAGTCGAAACCTGCACGACCTGCAACGGCGCAGGGCAAGTGCGTTACCAGCAAGGTTTCTTTTCCGTTGCACGCACTTGCGCTACGTGTCGCGGCACGGGACGCATCATTAAGACGCCGTGCCGGAGTTGCAAAGGCGAAGGCCGCGTCGAACGTGAAAAGACAATCGAAGTAAAGATTCCTGCGGGCGTTGAAATGGGATCGCGCTTGCGTATCACGGGCGAGGGCGAAGGCGGAACGCAGGGCGGCCCGGCTGGTGATCTGTACGTCGTGATACACGTTGCCGAACACGAGCAGTTCGAGCGGCAGGGAAGCAATCTTTATTCGTCTGTGCCTGTGACATTTTCGCAGGCCGCGCTCGGCGCAGAAACCAATGTCAAAACTCTTGACGGCGAGCAACAGGTTAAGATTCCCGCAGGCACGCAAACGGGAACGGTATTTCGTTTGCGCGGCAGCGGAATGCCAGTGCTCGGCGGGCGCGGGCGCGGCGATTTGTTTGTCTCCGTGACCGTCACGACTCCGAAAACTCTGACGCGCGAACAACGAAAGCTTCTCGAACAATTAGCCGAAGTCGAAACAAGCGACCTCGAAGACAAAGGCTTGATGGATAAAGTGCGCGACATCTTCGGTTAGCATTCAGCAACAGTGATTAGCATATCCAAAAAGCTAGGCCGCTTGTTTCTATAACAAGCGGCCTAGTTTATGTTTGGCGTTTCGCTTTCATACAAAGAGCGCCGTTTGTCGTGTCGAGCTATTGTACTGATTTACTTCAATTCACATTTCATCACCTTGTTTGTTTTCGCATTGCCGCGCAAAACGCGCGGTATTTTGCCGTTTCGCTCAAAGCTAATCTGAGCGGCACATTGTTTGCTCTCTGCGTTCGGCGTAACGAGACTTTTATCCAACAACATGCGCGAGGAGCAAAAATGAAAAAGAGATTGACCGCAGCCGTCACAACAATTCTTGTCCTTACCTTTTTCTCAATAAATATTTTTGCCGCCTCTAACAACAATACCAGCGATCCGAAATTAGATACTGATATGCGCATGATTGACGCCAAAGTTGTCGAAGTAGCAGACACGCACATATCTGTTATGGCACGCACCGGCGTTGAGCATGTCATTGCGGTTGACCGCTTGGACACGAAAGCGGTGATGGACGGACAGTCGATTTCTTTGAAGGATGTGCGCGAAGGCGACGTTATCACAATCGAACTAGACGCGAAGAATCCCATCAAGTTCGCTAAAAATATCAGCGTGCAGCCGAACAGAGATCAGGTTGCAACGCTTGTTCCGTAGGATGATTGCAGTATGCGCTTCGGCGCTGTTTGCATAGTCTTACGATAAAGCAAAGCCGCTCTTCCCTCGCAAGAAAGAGCGGCTTTCGCTTTTCCGCTATTCGACAATTGCGCAAATCTACAATCTATATTTCACGCGATTTCTTCGCAGTTGATCGTCATCGACATCCATATTCTGTAGCCGCAACGAAACATCCGCATTGAGATCGAGTCCGGCACGCTCGCCCGCCATTAGCTTCACGGTTCCGGCGGCGGCAATCATCGCCGCGTTATCCGTCGAAAGATGCAGCGACGGAAAATAAACGGGAATGCCTAAATCCGTCGCCGTCGCTCGCGCCGCTTCCCGCAAGGCGTTGTTGCAAGCGACGCCGCCCGCGACGATCAACGTGCGCGGTTCGTATTCGAGAGCGAGACGTTCCGTCGTCCCGATTAGCGAACGCACTACTAT
>JAABUK010001393.1_pt1 | contig 46301 bp, 55 predicted proteins | sample 5559141 | NCBI WGS metagenome assembly JAABUK01 (sample SAMN10711869, study PRJNA513367) | rock metagenome | isolation source: Antarctica rocks | place: Antarctica: Victoria Land, Pudding Butte nord | collected 2016-01-03 | reverse complement strand
TGGCGTACAGCTCATTGACGACTGCTCTGCAGTCTTCCCGCTCCTGAATCAGCTCTGGGATGTCTGACTTCTGCTCTGCCTCCTTGGAGCGCATCTCTCCAAGTTGTGACCTGAGCTGCTCCTCCTCGGCTTTAATGCTGTTCAGCTGGGCATCTGCTTGCTGCAGGCGCTGAACTATGGCAGTGCGGCCCTCATCATCCGAGCTGAGCTTTTCAAAGCGATCATTGTACTGCTGGACTGTGCTGCGCGAGGCCCTGAGCCTCTTCATGTCGTCCAAGGTCTTCTTCTCTTCTTGTAGGGACTGACTGCTGTGAGCCATTCTGTGGTCCAACCGACGCAGCTGCTCGTCAATCTTGTCAACAGTCATGTACTCAAGCTTGCCCTTCATTTCACGCAGCTGGGCACGCAGAGAGTCTCTCGCCCTGGTAGCATTCTCCAGTTCAGCTCGTATCTGCTGCTTCATGTTCTGCGAAAGACAGTTGAGAATCCGTCAGGGCATGTCACTTGCGTCACTGCGATTGACCAATTCAGCGTGTTGCGTAAATGCCTTGACAGTCATTGGCAACAAGTCGGGTGGCAGTCGGTGCACCCGTTTAACCTGAACAGTGACTTAGAGAAACGTACCAGTTCACCCTGAAACTGTGTCTTCAACTCCACCAGCCTGGTTCTGATGCCTTGCTGTTCGCCAGATCGTCCTTGACGGCCATTCTGCTTGTTGTTGATTGTTTCCTTAATTTCGTCGATGCGTTTTTTGTGAGACTGTATCCCTTCGTTCAGCTTGGAGGTCTGAGCCTTGACCTCGCTGTCGTCGGGCTTAGGTAGCATCTTGATCCTAGGACGAGGAGGTGCTTTGGCTGACTCGCTGGTCTCAGCCGGCGCAGCAGAGGGCTCCTCAACTACCTCAATGTCAGCCATCAGAACTAACCTCTGCCGATCAAGGCCAAAAGGCACTGCAAAGGCGGCTTTAACCTTGGATCAATGTGGGTTGGCAATGCTGCACGGTTAAATGATCCCTGTATAGACGGGGTGGCAGGTAGGTGGTTCGCCAGATTCTTGTCACTGAAAGCTCATGCCTAGGAATGAGCGCAGTATTGCCAGGTGGCTCCCGCGTGCTTCCCGGAACCCGTAAGCTCCACGCCGTTGGCGTTACGGTGCAAGCGCACGGACAGACATGCATAGCAACGAAATTTGCACTGCACCATGTTGACATGACTGCGCTATGTTGGGCAATCTGCTGGGCGTTGTGATCAGCAACCCAGACATGTATGGGGCCCCATCATGTATGTGCATGTGCCTGCAGGCATGACATGACGTTTGCTTTTTCCCATGCTGGATGCTGTTGACCATGTTTGTACATGAAAAGGGCGTTGTGCCTGTACAGCGCAGGGGAAGTCCATTGCAGACCTTGCAAGCTTAGATTTGACCTATTCGTTGCACACCTGCACATACATGGCCAAAAACGTGGTGTGGAAATGCAGGAGAAGTCTGTGGAGCTTTTGCTGAAGTGGGAATCCAAACTCCAGCATAAAAGATTATGATGGCATGCATCCAGTCAAGATCGCGCAATTGCACTCCAGCATACTGGCTCTTGCATCAGCACAATGTGTGATCAGCTTTGTACTTCAGCAAATTTGCTTGTTTCTGCTGATTGACAGATTGCTTGCCACGTGTGCACAAGCAACGTTGCACCACCACAGCAAGTGATGCTGCTGCACATTTACATTTTGCTGGCAGCGTAAGCACCTTGTGCGAGGTCAGCATGCTTAACCAGCCTTGCTTTTGGCGTTGTTTGACCAGCCTGCATCTCCACTTGAGATGGCATTTGCCATGCTGATTGATGCAGTGAGGGTGTAAGCCCAGATGCATGCACAGCAAATGTGTCACTCTTGAGTCATTTGTGGATAAGGATGTCAGTGTGTATCTGTACATGTCCTGTGGGCCATGCAGGGTCTCAATGCTGAAGCTGAGGAGCAGTTTAGCCACATGTGTGCAAACTGCGGCACCTTGGACGTAGGCTGACTGCTGCGCCATGCTGCAACAAGCGGTGCAATACTGCTCAACAGATTGTCAGAAGACCCACTGGTGCGCCCACAATTGCGTCAACCTTGCATCAACAAGCTTGTTGCACCATTGTTGGCCTGATGTTGGTCTGATGATGTATTGATGTCTGCTTTGTTGCCTAGCCATTGTCAAGAAGCGCTTCATAGTCTGCAATTTTATCTGCATGTCAATGGTGAGAAGATAGCTGACTCGATAATAGAGGAAGGAAGGGGTGGCAGGGGCCAGTAAGGCTATGAAGACCAGACAACCAAGCAGACTGAGATTTTGCGTATAAACTAAATGCTGCCAAACTGGGTGCAGCTTTGGTGACACAAAAGGGCTAGGCGCATTGCAGCTCATGAAGTTGATGTACAGGATGGCAAGATAGGATGTGCACCAGGTCCTCAAGCAATTTGTAGATGTGACCATGGTGTTTCTTGCATGACCATGCTGTTCAGGACATGCTGGTGCCACTCAACAAGTGTAATGAGCCCTCGAGAGCAGCTGTATGCCGATGTTAGCAGCTATACAATGTCACTGTGCAGGCCCGATGCATTATGATTACGCTTCTCAAGCGCATCATTCGTGCATGTTGACTTCCATGCGTCTCAGCTATGCAATGTAAATGACCAGATAGGGTGCAAGCCATTAGCCTAAGTTAGTGCAAAGCTGCTTCACTTTGTGCTGTTGCTTCCCTTAATGACCCTCATGATCATGAGCAGCAGCTTGTTTGCTGCAGCTGCTGAGTTGTTTCTGATTTGTGCATTGTCAAGCGTCAAACGCAATTCCAAACCTTCCTCCTGGCATATTGACAGATGTTGTTGATTTCGATTGAGACATAAGATTCAGGCCTACATCCACATGCATGGTCACTCAGCGCGCGGCCTGCATGAAATAAGCCTTTTCGATATGTGGCTGAACATTACTGCCAACCATGGCTCCGCATGTGCAGAAAAAGGCAATCATTGTCGCTGGTACAGCATATAAACGTATTGCTCTGCACACACGGACACGCAGCTGACATTCATGTTCAGCATGACATGACGTGGCTTTTGACCGCGCATGACCCCGTGCAACTTTCGACCAATGACCTGAGCACATGCTTACAAAGCCCAACCTTCTCCCTGTGCGTTCAAAGCACCTTTCAGTGTTGAAGTCAATGCAGGGTGTTGTGATAATACACCCATTGCAACACACTTTCTGTTTTTGAGTAGCTATTTTGCCCTAGGCCTGGGCACCTCCAGCACATTGCTGGCATTGCCCTGCCTGGACTTGCTACTGTCACCATTTGCGTTAGGCCGGGGCACCTCCACCGCGTTGCTGGCATTGCCCTGCCTGGACATTTGCCTCTTGTCAGAATGCGCAGCATTGCTCCTAGAGCCCTTCAACTTCATGGGCAACACTTTGGCCTTTGGTTTCCTTGGTGCCCGTGTCACCTCCTCCCACTGGTCCTCCTTCACCCCTCCATCACCACCCTCACCCCCATCTGCAGTGCTTGCTACATCTGCGACACTGCCTGCATTTGCACTGCTTGCAGCCGCCTCCATGCCCGAAGCACCTTCACTGTGCACCTCAAGGCTTTGTTCATCATGAGAGCTAGAAGCCCCTGCAGCCAGGTGTCCCCAGTCTGCTTTGATGTTGGGGGACCCCGGCGCTGACCCCAACGACTGGGGTGACATGACTTCAATGTCCTCCTTCCCTTCAGTTACAATTGTGTCCACTTCTGGCAAGAACACAGCGTCCTGCAACATGCAAGCACCGTGTCTCTTGCATGTACCCAGTGTTAAGTTTTCTACGCCAGACAGTTGCACATGATTACATGCACAATCAGGGCTGCCTCATTGTGGCTTGTGGCAAGTACTTGGGACTGTAAGCTTGGTGGCACCAGGCACCAAGCTGTTCCGCATGCAAACTTGTCAGGCACTGCAGTCATGAAACACTGGCAGACAAGGTGTAGAAAGCTGCATGAATCAAACAGGCTGCATGGTATGCTGTTTTACACAAAGACTCAAGATTGCGAAAGCACCACACCAGGAAGCAACTGATGGCAGGGCAATTGCTGAGGACTCACATCATTGTCATCAGCCTGCTCCACAAAGGCTGGCTCCAGCCCAGCACTGACCAACTGTGTCTTCAGCACCTCCACCTGATCGTCCAGATAGCACCTTTGGCCCATCTCCTCCTGCAATTAGTTTACAGCTTTGCATCAACTTGCAAACCTTAGTCAGATGCCATAACACGAAGCACATAATGCTGAGCTTGATGCAGGCATCTGTTTCTTGAAGCGGTGCATAGCATGATGACGAATAGCATGATGACGAATAGCATGATGACAGTCAAGATCTTAAAAACCTTTCCACCAGGTGCATCTGAATGCATTGTGATGAGCAAAGATGGGTAACAGCTACAGCTAGGACCCTCAACTTACTATGCAGTACAGACCATACAGCGAAGCCATACTGACTGCAGCAAAAGCATCACATTTCATGCTCAGCACAGACAGCAAACACACTGACAGCCCGCACACACACTGTTACTCTGGGTCACAATGGAGCTGATGCACATTGCATGGTGAAGGCAACTAACCTCAAGCTGGAGACGTGCATTCTCCAGCTGCTCGCCCAGGCGCTGCACTTGCTGCTCCAGCTCAGACTTCTCTCGCTTCAGTTCAGCCTTGCGGCGGCTGCTGCCCTCCTTCTTCTCATTCGCCACCTGCATGTCACAGCAACTGTAAGTAGATGAGGTGACCCTATGCTGCCAGCATGCTTATGCAATATAGGTGTATATACAATATGTATATGTGTTATTAATCATATATAATAACATGTGTGTAATAGTACTTATGTAGATACATACTATATATATAATACATACTGTATATATATATATATACATATATTGTTATTATTATTATTATTATTATTATTATTATTATTATTATTATTATTATTATTATTATTATTATTATTATTACTGTTATTATATATAGATGTAACAGTATATATACATGTATGAAATATTGCATTGCTAAGCAGGCTGCTGGTCTCAATCACTGACACCATTGCTGAGGTGTTTCAAACTCTCTGGAGCAGGCAACATGTCACATGCCCAGTTAGAAGTGTGTACCTTCAGCTGCGTCTCAGATGCAGCCAGCTTCTGGGTGGTTTCCATCACCTTGCCCTCAGCCACCTGCCTAGCTGCCATGGCTGCCTGCACCATCCAGCAACACAGTCAGTCAGTCAGTCAAGCACTAGGGAATCAGCATGATGACACCTTCAGTTGCTGCCTGCTCAAATAGATAGCATGACAGCTCAAGCCTGAAAGTTAGGTGATGTCAGATGCCAAGCAACCAAAGCAGTTCCACCAGCCAAGACACAGTGTATGTGGCATGTGCTGTGTTGTGTTCTCACCTGCAGCTCCTGCTGTAGCCTGGCAGCCCTGCCCTGGGTCTTCTCCAGGGATGTGCAGGCCACCTGAGCATTGCACACAAACACACCATTGGTTGCAGTTGCCTGTTGTAATTCACATTGCAGGACCTCATCCTCATGTATGCCAACAGAAAGAAGGCACCAACGAAATGCACTTAAAAGGCTGAGGCTACTGACATGTTCAACATGTCAGCAACTTGCTGACATTCTGCTGAATGACATGAAAGTCTTCTGCACAATATACCTCTTGTCTCGAACGCCTGATCAAATCATGCTGACGCATTCATCAAGACTGTGGGTGCAAGGATGTGAGAGAGCATGCAGTTTCAGCTCAAGCTCTCACCTCAAGCTGGGTTTGCAGCGCTGGCAGCTGCTGCTGAATGTCTTCCAGCTTGGTGGACAGGTTCAGCTTCTCGCTCTCCAGGTGGTAGACCTGGCCATCAGCAGTCTTGACCCTGTGAAGGAGCCGCCGGCCCTCCTCCTGCACACATCACCACCCATCACCATCAGCAATGCAAACTCATTCACTGGTCTGTCACAGAGAAGCTCAACCTTGCAACCAGAGCTCAACCTTGCAAAACCAGCACATCATGTGTCGCGTGAACGCAGTAGCAAACAAATGCTGGGAGCTGGACATGAGGACACCATACTAATTGTCATGTTAGAGTGGAAGCAGAAAGGAACACAGACGCAATGCAAGCAACAGAAGTAAATGTTAAACATAAATATGTGAACACAGTATTGGGAAGCACAATACCTGTGTGGTGGAGATGATGCTCTGGGCCTCCACCACCAGGTTGCGCTCATTGCTCAGCTGCTGCTGAAGATCACCCATGTCTTGCTGCAGTCTTGCTGCAGCCTCCTCCTGTGTTACATTTGTGATACTCATGTAGCACAAGTTGTGTCTTCCATGCGACATCTGTTCCGTGTAAGTTGAAAAGTAATCCCAATGTGCAGCCACTTCTGACACCTTATTCACCAGGATGCTGCACATACAGAATGCAAACTGCAGAATCATCGCAATAATACATGTGCACACTGGAAACAACCATGCTCAGTTGGTACAGACAGTTGTCAGCCTTGTAGACACATGTGTGAGCCTAGTTTGTACCTGTGCTGGGCTGGGGGCAACTTGAGCCCTTGCCACCTGGTCCTGCAGGCGGGCAACCTGCTCCTGCAGGTCACTGATTGCCCGTTGCTTCTCTGCTGCCTGTGCAGCCAACTCCGCCTGCAGTGTGAGCTGACTTCCTCAAACAACAGCATAAAACAAGCCAAGTTGCAGAGGCCATTGGCTGTTGGCACGCGTCCATGCAAAACAAGATCAGTGATGCTTCTGCAATACATTCATGGTAAAACCCACAAAGGCACACTGCAGGTGGCTGCACAGGCAACTCCACCTGCAGTGCCAATGACCAAGTGCTGCCAAGATACAACCAGGGCTGTTCCTGTTCAGTTCCTGTTCAGTTCACTTTTCCTGTTCTTCATCAATACAACAATGCATAAGATGCTACATACACAGAGGCCGACACTCTAGCCTAATGCATTGTGCCTTCAAACACGTGCTCACAAAGTAAGGCATACCTGAGCCTGCTTGTTGGCATCATTCGCCTCACCCAGCAGCCTCTCCTTGTCCTGCACCTGCTGCTGCAGCTGTGCAGCATCACAGGCGTCCTTGCCCATCCTTTCCATCTGAGCCTGCACAGCATTGCAAACCATTGGCCTTCTACACCTGCCAGAACAGGGTAGCTTGTGCTGCCACATCTTGCCTGGGCTAGCAGAACAAGTGAAACAGTGATGGCTCTTGCAGCAGCAAAGATTGTACATAGCAGCATGCATGTCATTGTGCTGATTGCCACCAATCAATGCAGAGAAGTAAGTGACACACCTGAATCACTTGTTGCCAGGTCCACCCAAAATGCCATGCAAGTAATGAACAAATGGAAAGCACAACCTCAAGCATTGCCCAGAATGCCTCAAGTGTTGATCCTGACACCCCAAGGAAGAGACCGCTTGCAGAGAAGTGAATATGTTTGTCGGGTGTGTGTGTGTGTGAGGGGGGGGTAAGAGGTGAAGAGGGGTGGCAAGGATGAGGGGCGAGTATGTAGGGGAGTCATATCTGGGGGCGAATGAGGTAAACGCAAGGGTGGAGCAAGGACAACTCATGGGAAGGAAGCTACACAGCTTGTCTGCAAGGCATGCTCATAGAAAGAGGTGCTCACCTTGAGAGAGGTCAGCTCGGCCGACTGAGCCTCAAAGCTTGCCCTCAGTTCCTCCTGCTCCACCCGCACCCGGCAGGCCTCTTCACCCATGTTGGCGTTGGCACGCTTCAGATCACTGTTGTGCTGCACCAATTCCTCCATCTCCCTCTGAGCGGCCACCAAATCCTTCCTGACTGCCCTACGGGCCTCCTGCTCAGCGACCAACTGCCTCTGCAGCTCCCCTGCACCACACAACAGCAGAATGGTTAGTTTTATATCATGCAACTATAGAAACCTGGCCATAGTGTCATGGTGATGCACAGGGGTGACCTCTGGAAGAATTACCCTGGAGAACACAAGGCAAGCAGACTTGCTGCAGCAGCTAGCAGGCAGATGAAGGTGACGAGGATATCGACAAGAAGTTGCTGTGTTATGCTGCAAGGACTGTGGGGATCAGAGGTGTGCAGGGGGAATGGCAGGGGGCTGCACTTTCCAAAATGTTGCATACTCCGCAGCAACAATAATTGTGCTGATGCACTCCTGTCAGCTCAGATGCCCATCACATGAAGTTTCAAACTGGAGTGTTGGTACTTTGGGCAGCATGCACTGCATCACAACCCCAAGTTTTGTGTCAGCTCACCTTCTGCAGCAGTGCGGCCCTCCACGGCATCGTGCAGCTGCCGTTGTAGGCCTTGCATCACTACATGGTGAGACACCTCAGCCTGCTCCAGGGTCTTGCTCCACTCAGCTTGTGCAACTGCCAATTCTTGCTGCATATGGTCTCTCTTTTCCTCTGCCCGGTCCTGCCACAAACAACAAACAAGTCAATCATGCATGCAGCAGGTTGTTGTACGCATCACCAGCATACCTCAAAAACGTGTAGGGTGACACTGTTAAACATGCTATAAATGTCACAAATGTTGTGAAAAACCCAAAAAGTGCACTGTCAGAAGTTTTGTGGTACTCATATAAGTACTGAGTCAGAAGATTCAACATGATTCACAGAGTCAGCAAAAGTTTGATAGACTGCAGTAGTCACTGTGTTTGTCTAGGTGAGCGTGCTCAATGGGCTCATCTGTTCATTGTTGATATGCTGGGTTTGCTGCTGATAGGCTGGGTGCAGACAGACCATCAAAGCTGGGGCTACAAAACACGTTTTGATGTCTCACTAAAGTAGAGGCCATTACAGACTTGCAAAACGCCAATTCTCCAAGACCAGGTCTGTCAGGGTTTGCTGGCAAGAAACAGGATTCAGAAGGTCAAGGTGTTGATAACTTTGGCTATCCAGTCAGGTAACAGTGACCACGATATAACACCACAAGACACCATGTCCAGCCCATGTGCAGGAAATCAGGAGCACAATGCGACCTGGCATACAAACTCACAACCAAGCAAACGTGTGTGACACCTTGGAGGCAGTGAGCTCCTGAAGAGCATTGTTGTGTTCCTTCTCCGACGAGTCCTGCAAGCTTGGGCGGGCCTCAAGGTTGGCCTCAGCTTCGTCAGCTCGCCTGACAGCCTCACCTCTGGCACCCTGCAATAAGACAACACCCTGTTTCATGCCGTGCCTTGGCACCAAAGTCAAGCAGCAAAGCGCCTTGAACTCTCTAGCATCCAGCCCATATATGGTTGTGAGCAACAGCCAGGTTGAGTCTGGCAGCAAAAAAAGCGCATATGCTAGCAAAATCCAGAGTGAGGGAGCCCATTCAGTCAAATGTCAGTTGTGTAGCAAGCAAACTGATCTGTGCTAGTGGCAAGATTGTGCTTTGGTTAACGGTTTTTCCTGAGTACAGCCTTAACATCAAAGTCAGCCTGTAGCGGAACTGCAGCTCACTGATGCAAGGGATAATTAGCTGCAACTCCACTGCATTTGTGGGAGGAGATTGTGTTGGCTATTATCACAAAATGGTCCCCACAGCACTATGCAGTTAGTGTAGGTGATGAGTGTTGGGTTCCAGTTGACAGCAGTCAGTGGCTTCTCATTGGCGTTGGTCAAGAGGAAGGAGAGTTCAGACCAGTGAACAGGTGCGAACGGGCAGCCCACAAGCAATGTGCGAGGGAAGAAATATGCTATGCAGCACATCGAGCACCACAGATACGAGGTGCTCAGTCTCACCTCAACCAGATCCTTTGCCTCTCGCAAAGCTTGCAAAGCTTGCTGGTGCGACACAGCAGCAGCATCACGACTGTCGCTCAGCTCCTGGACAATCCTCTGGTGATCCTGCGCCAGTAATGTGAGCTGGGCATTGCTGCTCTCAGCAGCTGCCGCTTGTTGCAAAGCAACTGCTTCAGAGTTCTGCATGGGCCAAAACAGGGTATCAGTCAGACGCACTGCCATGCAAGGATCAAGATGTAGCATGTGTGGTCTCCTGAAAAGTGGTTTTTCTACAAATTTCAAAACGTACTGGATTTGAACTTAGGAATTCTTTCATGAAAAACTTCATTGTTACACAAAACCTAAAATGACGAACTGTTCTCAAAGATTCAGCAAAGTAGTTAGACCCTGACCAATCCTGCAGCATCGCAGATGCAAGAGGTTGATGTGCACGTTGGCATGCATCTGGATTTTTTGCTAGCCTGCAACACTGTGAGTGTAGTGTGGTTGACTGTTAGCCTTTTTCACACATCTGGCATGAACTGTCTGCTCAACATTAGATTTGCAGCCATGTCTTGGCATGATTCCTTCACAGTCTGCAAAGCTGAAGCTCAGGCTCAGCACAATGAATGCATCAGGAGCATCTACCAGAAACCCAATACTTGCCCCGTTCACAATTGTATGGCATACAATGCTGCAAAGAGCCAACCTGTGTGCTCTGTACACCTGCCAGTAGAGTCTGTATCTGCTGCTGGTGCTGGGCCAACAGTACATTCAACGCCCGCACCTCTGCTTGAGCGCGAGCAGCCTGCGACAGGAAAGATCTTTTTAGAGTTCTCATTGAGGCCAAATCGCCCAAAACCTCCATGTGTAACAAGAAAGTCTCACTGGCAGCCGAGAATAGATACGACAATAGCCAGAGATTATAGTGCTGGCAAGTAACAAGACCAAGGCAGTGGGCACACAGTTTCAGCTGCGCAGAATGAGAACTTACGTCTCCTGCATGTTTCCTAACATGTTGTATGCCGCCGCCTACGACGGCAAAAGCAAGGCCAAGGGTCCCTCCGGCTCTGGCACCGAGCTTTGGAATACCCATCAGGTGTCTGAGAGAAACTACCGTTGTACGCCTAGATTATCCTAAATCCTCCGCTTGTCTGCACACGGCAATGCTGCTGGTCTCGTTCTACAGTAGCTTGAAACGTCCAGCATCGAGAAAGGGAGAAAGACAGCAAGCTCAGTCGAGAAAACACAAGATTGAGACCCCGACATCCACACAAGGAAGCAAATGCGCCTACCTAAACATTGGATGTGTAGACGGCAGTAGCCAAAGCACCTGCGCAGTACTCAAGGTGAACGTCCCTGCCTAGGACGTACCTTGCCTGCGGCATCGCCATGCAATACTGCTGTTGACCTATCGATGATTTTGCTCTGCAAAAGCCCTACAGTCCCGGGAAAAACCCTAGCCCAGAAGCTCATCCTGGCAACTTGATCAGGTACGTTCTGACATCTTGTCCATTTTGCTGTCGTAAGGACAGTAGAGATGTCAGACTTCAACCCAAGTCCCTACAGAGGGGACGCAAATATCGGCCATGTCAGCGAGGAGCTGTTCAAAATGTATTTTGTTGGGTCCAACGTGAGCATGGAAACATCGTGCAAAAGTCCGTGGGCTGTTCTTTTCGGCGCAATCTTTACCTTATATCGATTAAGTTCTGTGCTTGGATGCAGTTGGCATTGGCATTCGCTATGCTGCCGGGAAGGGTGATGGGAAGCGAAGTCAGACCTCGCAAGTACAAGTAAGCTGTATTTGCCAGGGAGCCAGTTTTGCTGCCGATACACATACCTTTGCACTTGTGAACGCCAATGACACCTTTTGCTGCCGGGCTGCAGTCGCGACTATGTGATTGCGTGCTGTGACGAGGCAGCCAGGCGCAGAGAAGCTCTTAGAGGCAAAGTTCCCAGACATTTTGTGGTAAGCATACTGAGAAGCTTATGCTGTTGGTGCATGCACTGTCTTGTGATTGCTCTTATCACTTTGCGTACACATGTGCAGCCTGCACCAAGTCCAACAAACCACAGCTGGGAGAAAATGTTTTGGAGGCACTTGCACCGAAAGCGCTGGACACAGGAGCGCATGGGTGGTGGTCACACTCCAACCTAGTCTCAAGCATTTTAGTCAAGAGCTGCTTACCTCTTAAGTTTTCAGCCTCAGTCAGCTGTGAGCCGAGCCTGAGAACCACTCTGCACAATTCTACAAATCTTGATTGAGCAGTGACTCAGCAGGCCAAGCAGTCTGATGGTTTGTATATTATGCAGCGCATTGCTACAGGCCTTTGCCAAGTGGCAGATAGGGCACAATGTATGACTAAAGCTGTTGTTTATGGTGTGGCTTGCTGCTTACAGTCATTGCCTTGAACAAATGATCCAATGTGTCAGATGATTCAGCATGCTAGTTGCAAGCTTCAATGCTTCAAGCAAAGGCTTTCCCTTGCGTCTTCCAGCATGCCCATCCTGGAGCAACTGTCAACTATAGCACAAGGCCCAGCAGTCTGTCTTTTCAGAAAAATCGATTTGTAACACCGTGCTCTGCAAGTACACTGCCAACAGACACCGAAAGTTGATGCGGGTGGGAGTGCCCAAAAGCTCAGCGCCCCAAGACAATGGATGCATGCACAAATCTGGTGCTGAAGAGGATCTGCCAGATTGACAACTTCATCTACAAAAACGCTGGGCATGCTCATATGTTTGATGCACCTATTTGAGTCGACGTACTGAGCGGTGATGAGATCTATTAGAGGTCTATTAGTAAGCATTGTATGTTGACATGCAGACTGCATTGGGCACACAGCATGTGCAAGCACCGTGACTTTCCTTGCTGTCTAATCTGACAATGAACAGCTGCAAAACAACCTGACTACAGCAAGCACATGCATCGAGGCATCATTTGTTGCACAGAAATTGAGCATTGATTTGCTACTGCTGAACAAACTGCCGTTTCCAGACGTGGGTACGCCGCTTGTGCCATATTTTAGGCTCCAGCAAGCGGTCCCTGGTCCCTCTGTGATGATGAGGCTTTAATTGCGCTTTCCAGAATTCGAACAGCGTGAAGAACATTGCCGACATGATGGCTGTCTGACAAACGCGAGGGGTCTGCAATCACAGAAACACAGCCTTTTCAAATTCACTTGAAATCTACACTTACAACCTAGCTCTACAACAGCACCCTTTACACCCTCAGACATCAAGCCACTTGTCCTAAAAAGGTGAAGGACTTTGTATGTTCAACAGCAGTGCAGAGGCAACATAAACATGATGCGCATGCTGATTGATGTCAAACTCACCATTCCTCTGAAGAGACCTGCAGGGCCGTGCTGCTGCACAGCAGCCTTGAGCACCTGTCGCACCGGCTGGCTGCTACCACACTGAATGGTGGTCTTGGCAAAGTCTAGGGGCATGGTGGCTGTGGCTGCACAGGCCCCGCTGAACCCACCCAGCACCAGGTGCTCCCAGGTGTGCAGCTTGGCAAGACCCCTCCTGCTCTCTACTACCTTACGCAGCCTGCATGCAAGCCATGCATGATCTTACATGACATCTGCTGATGCTGTGTGGCTGGTGATAACACAATGATGACACAGGCAGTGTGCATGCAGGACCAAGCACCCAATGCCTGCGAAGTACATGTGTAACTGATCTTGCTGATAACTTGCAGAGCCTTCTTGCTGACTCTGCTTCCTGTCTTTTAAGTCGATTGACTGCTATGCTGCCAATACTTTACACATTGCAGGTGGCAGTACCAATTTTCGAGGTCAGCTGTGTAACTTTGAACAGCAACTCCTCATTCTGACTGGCACCACGCAGAGCAGGCTCACTTTTCATACAGCGCAAACTGAATTGCAATCTCTGGCACATCCCTCATCAAGGTGGGAACCAGGCCCTGGTACAATCCCTTGACCCCCTCAGAGGCCAATATATGCCTTGCACCCTGCACCATACCACATGAAGACATGTTGTCTACCCCTGAGTGCTTACTGGTGTGATGACTATGCAGACACAGCAGCGTTTGCATGACGCGACGATCCTTACATGGTGAACGCAGCGTTTGGGAGGTGATGATGCACAACTCGGACGTCAGGTCATGCAAAGCATGTATGGTCAGAAGGGCTGAGGCACCAGCGCCTTTGTTGCTCACAGCAGCTGTGGTCATACATACAGGTTTGTGTCAATGCCTTGGCCTCAGGGGATGCATTTTGGACTGACCAGGAAGACATCTGTTTCCATGTAGGCCTGCACTCTGTGCTTGATGGTGTCTGTCGGCACTCTGATGAAGGCTGACATGACAGCACCAGCTGAGGCAGAGGCGAGGTGGGTGATTGCACTGGGGGCCCCTCGGGCTTCTAGCCTGGTCTTGCACCACTCATAGGTTGTGAAGTAAAGCATAGCTGTGGGAATTGTGCCCAGCACAGCACCTGTCAGCCCTCTGTATACGTCCTTTGGACCCTGCATTGAAACCGAACTTCATGCAAACACTTCATGTATCAATAGTGAGGCAGGATGATTGAAAGCAAAAACCAACCAACTGGCAGGACTGCCAAGTTCTACAAAAACAGAGCAGGCATGCCTGTTTTGACATCAAAAGCCTGATGGGGTTGATGGTCAGGTTTGTCAGCTTATTGAGACATTTGGCGTGAGAGAGACAACAGCAGCATTTTCAAAGATAGAAAGTTTGTGTCTGCTGATGCATACCCGTATCAGCCAGTTTCTGGTGTGCACAACTCTATGATTGGCTACATACAGGTCAAGGGGGTTGTCCTTTATTCTTTGCTGCCATCTCTGCAGCTTCAGTGCAGGAGCCGTCACCTGCATTTCAGGCTTGAGTTGCTGCATGGGCAACTCCAGCTAGCAAAGGCATGCGGTTGTCCTGACCGGATCATGCCTTCAAGTGCAGATGATGTGTGAGACAATGCAAGAACCATGACAGGCTGCTTTGCTTGATGCCTTGGTTCTTTGACAAACAAATGTCAGTGCATTGCAAGACTGCGGCACAATGAAGCATGTAGCGCAGTCAGGCGCCACTGAAACTTGAGCTGGTCTGCACCTGTAGCCTCGTCTTCACTGTATCTATAGGGTGGATGATTGCCTGTGCCATGGTTCTGGCCGCTGTGCCAGCACAAACATGCCGTACCTAGAGGGGATCAGGACACTGTAAGGCGCATGGCACATGTCAGCAAGCCCTTGCAAGGCGAGAAACTGTCCACGTTGCGTGCGCTAAGTACATACCGTGTCTGACAGTAGCAGGATAGGGTCTGCAGACTCCACAAGCAGTTGAGTTGGCATAAGAGCAAACTTGCAGGCTGCTGCAGGTCTGCCGAACGCAATCGCCAAGGGCTCGTCTGTACTGTCAGAATTGGCTTGTTTTGTTGGCAGGTCTGGCGTCACCATCTTGCCAGAAAATAGAGCAGAGTTGCCCCTCAGGCACTAAGCGTCTTTTGTGATCGCGTGGGAAACCGCATTTTTCGATGCGAACAACCGTTGTCCTCTGTATGGCTGACTGCAGGGGCTGCCGGACTATCTCAGGAGCAGGATTATTTCAGATCAGCTAGTTCGGCATGCACGGCAGGGTAAGGGCACCAATGTCGATGGGTGATGAGGTTTTGAGTGCTCAGGGCAATGCAGTACAAGCTTCAAGTCTGGCTGCGGCTGCCAGTAGCTGGCGTTTCATCCAAACACACTCGAAGAAACTTTTGTGAGCCACCTCCCACGACTCTGTGTAACTCGTGCGTCCACCAGCAGTCGCGGCTGAAGGATCTCGCGGTGTGCAAGCTTGAATCTCAAGATATAGCAGGTTTGCGCGCAGCTGCGTTTCTGCTCGAAGGTGGCATGAACTGCAGCAATGGCGATGCTGTTGATCAGAAAGATCCTGGTTGACCGGTACAAAAACTTTGCAGAAACGTTGACATAATGATGCCATATGGGTTCCCCGTGACTGAGCATGACTCATCGTAGCTCTGGGCGAAGCTCCCTGGTTGCAATGCTCGCAAAACGCACCTCGAACGCCATCGATGCGCTTGGGCTACACCGCTGGGACATTGGTATAAGCCTTTGTACTGTGTGACACAATCGCATACACTTGCTTCGTGGTCTATGGAGCAACCACCATCCAGTCCTCACTTGCGAGTGCCGCTTGTACCGTTCCCAAACGAAGGCGCGTCGCCAAGCAAACGCCAAGAGGGTGGGAGCGCCTACTACATCTTTGATGTCGCTCATGCCTGCTGCCTCGCTAGACAAAATGATCACCTCGGGACAGCTGCAAGTTGGCCGCTTTGTCCTTGGTGCTTACAGAGTCGCTAAAGCGCATCTACACATTGCAAGACTTGTGGCCAATCTGAGTGTCTGATGCACGCAGATGTCGAAAGTGCCGGTCGTTACCCAACCTTTGGGGTGCAAGGGTCTGAGGAAGAAAGCACCAGCTATCAGTCAGACACCGGCGAAGATCACGACTACTTGCATAGACCTTCGTACCATCCATTCAGCTTCGTTAGCCTTTTCTCTCACGGACATGATGTCAAGAGTGCTGGTGCCAACCACGTGTATACAAGGGAAGAAAGGAGGCGTCTGAACGATGTGGAAAGTATAGACTACCTGCCGATAAACAGTGAAATATATCGTGTATGGTTGGCAAAGCAGCCCCATGGGTAAGGTTGCTTCTTCATCATATATGTCTGAGCTGCAAGATCTCTGACCTGCAAGTTCTCCCACTCGAAGAGCTGTTGACCCAGGTCTTCTGCAGTTGGGTTTGGGATCGCTGGGTCATGATGGGCGGCATTGGGTTCACGGTTGGGCTCATTGGCTTCTTGCTATACACTCTGATTGGCATCTTTGGGGCCATCAAGTACAACACTGTCAGGTAATCTTCTGTGCTATTAGGTATGCTGTCTCTCCTGTGCGCACGACAGCGCAGCCTGTCTTGGCAGCAGAACTCATCCAGCACCCTGGCGGCACTGCTAGCAGCAGCTCATTGGCAGCAGTCATGACACCATCTTCAACAACCCTCTGACCAACCCAGCATACCTCACTGACTAAGCAGATCAACCAGCAAGTCAGACACCAGCCCTGCCTGTTGAGTGTTGGTACCTCTGTGTTCCCAAACTTCTACTCGCATGCAGGTGGTTGATAGAGCATGCCAATCTGTTTGTGGCATGGGTGTTCAATGTGGCATACAGCACGGCACTTGTGTACCTGTCCACCTGGGCTGTCGTCACAGTCGCTCCACAAGCACAGGAGCTGGTGTTGCTGAAGTCACTGCCTACCTAAATGGTTGCAACCTACCAAAGGTCAGTACTGTCTGGCTCTAGGGATCGTAGCTACTTCAGTTTTGTTTGTGACCTGGATACTGACAGCCCACAGTACGACCTGGTTGGTTTGGGCTGATGATGTGGAGTAGTCTCCTCTTCCTTCTCCTGTAGCTTTGTTGCTCATTCTTGTTGCTGAATAAAGACGCATACTAGAGCACCAAATGTCTAAGGCTTTGTTTACCGGCTTTTTTTAGTGCTCTGCACAATTTGCTGTACTTGCAATAAGGGAGTCCAGGGTATTGTTCATGCATCAAGGTCTTGAGACCTATGCCTCATGTTCTCTGGCTTGCCAGAACTGGCCCAGAGACTCTGGAGACACTGTTCTTGGTGCCCTGCAGGTGTTCAATGTGAAGACGCTGTGGGTGAAGTTTGTGTCGTGTGCAGCAGCAGTGGGCAGTGGGCTGCCTGTTGGCCCAGAGGGCCCCATGATCCACATAGGGGCCATGATTGGAGCTGCCCTCAGTCAGGGTCAGTCCACCTCCCTGGGCTTCACAACAGGCCTGTTCAAGCGCTTCCAGAATCCCAAGGACAAGAGGGACTTTGTCACTGCAGGCAAGAAGTGGCGCTGTGCTGTGCTGTGCTGTGCTGTGCTGTGCTGTGCTGTGCTGTGCTGTGCTGTGCTGTGCTGTGCTGTGCTGCGCTGCGCTGTGTTGTGCTATGCGACTGTGTGAAGGCACAGAATCATGCAGCTGCTCACTGAAAAGCAATCAGCAAAGCAGTGAGCTTTGTGCCAGTTGATAGTTCCAAAGCTTGCCGTAACTTGTCAACGCAATCTGTGTTGCACTATTTATTTCAGATAGAAGTCTTAGCTGCGATGGTTGCAAGAGAATGTGCTACTCTCATCTAAATGGACTGCTGATTGAAGGCAGCCTTTTGAATACACAGTGCAGCATAGCAGAGCGTAAACCGAACCCTGATGGCTTTACATACTACAACAGCCTTGGAAGCCTCTGCCCACAACCCCATGTTGCCAACAATCACCCGGCACACACTGCATGCTGACCAACAATCACCCGGCACACACTGCATGCTGACCAACACCTTGACCTGCTGAGTCCACTGCTGCTGTAGGCACAGCAGTGGGGGTTGCAGCAGCCTTTGGGGCCCCCATTGGGGGGCTGCTGTTTGCCTATGAGGAGCTGGCATCCTTCTTCAGTCAGGCGCTGGGCTGGCAAGTCTTCTTCGCATGCATGCTGAGCGTGCTGACCGAGGACACGCTGCGCTCTGCTCAGAGCGCTGTCACCCAAGGCGACTTCGGCCTGTTTGACGGCGAGGCCTCTACTATCTTTTTTGAGGTCTGATCCTTGCTCTGTGTGCTTTAAAACAATGCTAGAGTCACTCCTCCACATTCAATCATTGAACATCAGAGTACAGGCTGTGCCATTATGACAGCTTGTCAGCATCCATCACGTTTGCTGATAGTGTTATTGCCGGCTCGTTTCTTGTTGAAGCCATAAAAGTAGCAAGCACACTGTTCTGCATGAGCATGCAAAGTCTGCAGGGCAGCAGCACCTTTCATGCTTCAAGAGCTTATATCTGCAATGAGTGCGTGTTTACAAGTTCTGGTGGTGGGATCATGCAGTACCATACCACTGCATTATGAGGCTTTGTGAGAAACCGAGACATCAGTCATTGCATCAGCAGCAGAGTAAGATTTCGTAGAATTTATATCCAAAGGAAAATTGGAACCTGCAGGCTGCACTTATGAGTTTTGTTTTTAGGAAAAAACAATCCCCTGCAGAAGTATGGATGCTCAAAGGGAAGGTAGCATATTTGCTTCCCTTGTTTAGGCCAAGAATGACAATGTGTTGACATGGTGGCTTCAGGTTCAAACTCAGCTGGCAAACCATGTGGCTGCAGTAGGGCCTGCTGTCCTTGTGGGCTTGGCTTGTGGTGTGCTAGGAACAGCCTTCACGGTACTAAATGTCAAGATCATTCGCCTCAGAGACAGCATCATTCAGGTGACTGCTTTAGTCTGCCTTATGCCTGCCATCAAGATATACAGTGGACAGCTTGCTGTCAGTGCATTGAGGATTGTTGTGTGGGTTGGGGATAGGTTGAGCTAGCAGTGTGCATTCTTCCAGCAACAATATGTGGCAAAGATCATATCGCCACCTATTTGCCACCTATAGTTAGCGAGCTGTTTGATCAGATTGTATGTTGTGCTGCCACAACTTTGTCGGACAGGACTGGAAGGAAAGGCAGGCAGCAGACCTGGGCACATGTCTCTGTGTTTCCACCTTCAATCTTTCTCCTTTCGTCTCTCCACCTGTCCTGCTTTGCAGCCCTGCTAGACAGTGTGTACGCAACACCAACAAGTAAGCTGTCAAGAGAGTTCCTCACCGAGCAGTGCTCTACAGTTGACGCTGATCTTCTTACTGTCTTGACTGATGTGTTTCCTAGACAACATAGTCAAGTTCTGAAAATGGGCTGTTACACTCCAGGGCAGGAGAAATTGGCGCATGGGCGAGCCTCTGCTGATCATTGCCATCTTCGTGAGTCTGAGCATGCTGCTGCCCCTGGCATTCCCTTGCACCCCCACCAACTGCTACATCAAGCAGGGCGACTCTAAGCCATACTGCCCTGAAGGCACTTCTTCCAACATCAGGTCAACATGCTGATTTGCTTTTGTCTTGCGACCTTGGACTGAAGTCTTGACAGCCTTGACTAGACACATCAACCACTGTATGCTCTTTCACATTGAGACTGACTTGCCTTTGCAAGAGTCAGTCGCACAAATTCAACCTCCAGCGCAGCATTCCTGTGAGTCTTCACGCTGAATATTCCCATGCCAATGCATAAATGCTGCTGTCCTCAAGATGCATTTAGATATCTAATGCTGCTCTGTCCAAAGCTGCCTTGCATTGCAGATGGAGTGGTTTGATGTAGGGACGCTGCAAGTGCCTCACGAGTAAAGCATGCAGATGGTCTCTCGTGTGCCCCCCCCCCGCCCCCCCTCCGCCCCACCTCTCCTTTTCAGCCCCTCATCACCCCACAATCCTCCTCCCCACCTCCCCTTTCCAGCCCCTTATCACCCCACATTGCTCAATCACCAAGGCATGCAGAAAGACACAAAAAGACACAATGCGTGAAATTGCTCAGCAGGCCAAATTTTGGACTGCAGGCGTATAGTTGAGGAGGAGTTGCCATTGTATACATGCACCAAGGGCTATGACAGTGAACTGCCTGCCAGCTCCAGTGGGAATCAGACACGCTCCTACAATGAGCTGGCCACCCTTATGTATGTCACAGGTAAGCAATTGGCTGGCTGGGCCTGAGCTAGCTGCAACTCCCTGTGACTGTGACTGTAGCTGTGACTGTGAAGGTGCCTGTAAATCTGACCATAACTGCAAGTGTGCTGTGGCTATGACGCATGCCCATGATGCTGGTGAACTTGATGTGTGTGCAAGCATCTGCTGAGACTTGCTTCTGCATCCATCAGACAGACTTGCATGCCTGGCTCAACAGCATGCTGATCAAGCAGTTGCAGCCTCCCCAAATGCTGTCCCAACAGCAGTTTGTTGCGCTGTTCTGGCTAATTTTCTGGCAAGTAGGCTTCAGTGTCCCACTCTGGCGGTTGACTTGTTGCATTGCAGCTGTAATTCACTACAAACAGGCTACAATATGTCAACTTTGAAGAAGCTTCCTGTGTGCTGTGCTGTGCTGTGCTGTGCTGTGCTGTGCTGTGCTGTGCTGTGCTGTGCTGTGCTGTGCTGCGCGCCTCTGATGACAATAACAAATGGGTTGAAGGCTAGCATCATAGATGGAGAGTGTAGAATCTGTACTGAGCCCCTTGTGCAACCCCTTAAAAACCACTTCTTTGCACCAAGTCAAAGTTCCAAGCCAAGCACATGCCTTATAAGCCACTTCCTTCCCACCGACTCACAGGTCCAGTCTTGCCCATGCAGGGGAGGATGCCATCAAGCACCTGCTGTCCAGGGGGACCCACAGGGAGTTTGGGTATGCTGCTCTGGTGACCATGCTGGTGGTGTACTTCCTGGGCGCAGTCTGGGCAGCTGGCAGTGCCATAGCCTCAGGCCTCTTTGTGCCCATGCTGCTCATTGGCTCCTGCATCGGCCGCATCGTGGGCCTCATCTGTGTTGACATTGCTGCTTCTGGTGGCCATGGCTCTTCTGGGTGAGCATCACCAACAAACCACAGCCTGCTTCTGCCTCCTGACTATGATCAAAACTTCTGTTGTTTCTTCTGTGTGGGGAACTAGGAATGTGGGCCTCATCTGTGTTGACGTTGCTGCTTCTGGTGGTCATGGCTCTACTGGGTAAGCATCAGCAACAGTTCACAGCCTTCCTCTGCCTCCTGACTATGATCAAAACTTCTGTCAACTCTTCTGTGTGGGGAAGCAGAGTTGTGGGGCATCTCTGAGGTGACATTGCTGCTTCTGGTGGTCATGGCTCTCCTGGGTGAGCATCTCTAACAAAGCACAGCCTGCTTCTGCCTCCTGACTATGATCAAAACTTCTGTTGTTTCATTTCCTTCCTCTGTGCATGGAAGCACCCGTATAAGTCTTCTCTGAGTTGACAATGCTGCTTCTGGTGGTCATGGATCCCCTGGGTAAGGATTGACATTCATACATGTGTTCATGACACACATGTCTCTGCCTGGGGTGAGGTATGTACAGTTTTAAATGATGGGGTGATCCTTGCCAATGGGCCACAGTACCAGCTCCTGTCGCTTGATCTGTATGTGGAAACAAAAGCATAAGTCTCCTCTGTCTTGACATTGCTTCTCCTGCGTAAGCTCAACCAGATGTGATTTGCTCATTACATTATCTATTGCACTTCTCTCTCTCTAATGGGTTTTGCTGGGATTGTGGTAGACACATTTGTTCGGGACAAGCACAGCTGGGGTGGACAGAAGGCCGTGTTGCAACAGAGCTTTACATGATCTGTATGACTGGTGGCAAGATCTGACAGTTTCGCGGGGGCTGAATAGTTAAAGCTGCCACCGTGTGCACGCCCTGTCATGGTGTGAATGTCACATTCACGAACAGGAGCAGTCTATACAGCAGTAAGACTCACACTGCGTCTGGACCACCTATAGCATGTTGCAGTGTCACCAAATGCTGTTTGTTGGTGGCTTGTTTGTTCTTGTGGCCAGTGTTCATGACATAGTCCATTAATCATGTTCTGTTGATGTACAGAGCTCCGCCGGGGGTGTTTCTGCCCCCCAGCCCTTGGGCCTGGGTAGACCCTGGGGCGTTTGCCCTCATTGGGGCGGGGGCTTTCATGGGTGGGGTGACCCGCCTTACCATATCCCTTGCTGTCATTATGATGGAGGTCAGATCCCATGCATGCAATGTCTGATCATGTTGATTCTCTTCCTCCCCCCCTTCCTTCCTGTCTTTCAAGTTTTGTCCTGTTACTGACGCTGGTAATTGGTGATAGGATCACTGCATGCACATTTTCCCACTCAGCTTGTTGTTGCAGCCATCTCTGCATTGCCTCCTCAGATCAGCAGCCTCTCTCATGTCTGTGGCAATCAGGCTTTGTGGTAATGTCTACCATTGTGGTGCAGCCGAGCTTTGCTGGCAATCAACAAAGCAGACATGTACCATGTCTGGCGTTTTCTGACCCTGCAGTGTCCTCTTTTTTGAACCACTACTGGTGCAGCTGTTATTTTGTGAAGTCAAGGGGCTTTGCCCACTTGGCTGCCCTGAGTCTCGATTCAATGATGTCACATTACGTGATGGTCGAACCTGTCATATTAGTAGGCCTTGTAGGGATGCCCAAGACAGGCTGCCCTGTCGAGACAGGACTTGTCCCGCACGTACCTAGTCCATCATGAGCTGAAAAGTGTGTTCAATGATAATTGTGATTATTACTGTTATTGTTGCACATCACCACTGCATCGTTGCTAGCTGTGCCCGCTTTCAGGTCAGGCAACAACACTTGCAGTTGACAGACCTGTGACATGGTTGCTTGACATGATGTGACGTTGAGAGTAGGGTCAATTGCATGCAGGTGAGCAATGATGTGAGAATGGTGCTGCCGTTACTGGTCGCAATCATCATGGCCAAATGGATAGCAGATGCTGTCAGCCACAGCCTTTACCACTCTATACTCGAGGTCAAATGTGTGCCCATTCTGCACAGTGACACTCAATCCAGAGTGAGCTTGGACCTGATACCAGTGCATTACGTCATGGCCTATCCAGTAGTCACCTTCCAAGAGCGAATGCCCCTGAATCAGATACGAGAGATCCTGCGAGATACGAGGCATAACGGGTTTCCAGTGGTCAGGAACACGCCTCAAGGGCAGGTGTTTGTTGGCTTGGTTGTGAGAGATCATCTGATGGTGCTCTTGAGGAGGGCTTTAGCTAGAGGCACAACTGCCAACCTTGAAGTGACTTACGAAGACTTGAATCACCAGTTTGTGACAGCTGCGGCGCGGCACCTGATTTGGGAGCAGCATATGGCAGTGCTACAGGTCAGTTCTCTCATTCATCTGAGTTCCCTGCCTTTGCATGACCGCTCTCCCTGTGTAGTGGTACTATGGCTTGTGCTAAACTGCAGAAGCTGACTCTGCATAACAAGGATGAGTAATTCAGTATCACATGCGCGAAGAATCACCTAGAAAGCTTGGATACTTGCAGAATGTGGTCCACACATGCACCTGTGATGCATCAGCTGCTGGTGATGATTAGGACGCCACTGCACGTGCATAGCTGTGGAAACATGTTGTTGGAAACATGTCGTTGGAAACATGTTGCGTTTGTTGCTGGTATGCATTGCCCTGGCAAGTCAAAGAAATTTGCGAGCATCTGAGTGCAGGGAAGAAGCATGGAAGGTGTGCCAGCCAGCCACAATCCAGTGTTGCAAGAGGTCCTGGACTTGCGGCCGTACATCAACACAAGTGCGGCTGCAATACAAGAGTCCTTCTCTGTGGAGCGCACCTATGTGGTGTTCAGGACGCTTGGCTTGAGGCACCTGGTTGTGGTTGATCGCCACAACCACGTCAAAGGCATTGTCACCCGAAAGGTGTGGCAAAGGGTGCCTGCTCTGTGTGTCAACCTGGTGGTGCACTTTGGGGCCTCCTCATGCATGACATGTAGAATAGTTTGCCATCTGGTGCCCATGTTCTTGAAGGTTTTTTATCATTGTTTGCTCAAGCACATGCACTCCCTTCAGTTGCTGTTAAGCCATTGCTGCGACCAAAGTTTTGGATTACATCTTAGACGGCAATGCACTGGTTGTCAACCATTTCTGCGGTCCAGGCAATTCATCAGGCTCTGCCAGTCAGTGCAGCCTTGGAGTGTAAATATGCGATCTGATCTATCTCGGGAAGTAATAGGTCCCGTGCATGTGCTGATGTCATGAATCATTTCTGGCCATGCTTTGCAGGATCTCCTGGGCTTCAGACTTGATGAAGCAGTGGAGAAGGAGAAGGGAGCTGCAACAGGCTTGGTGTCATTGTCACGACCAACATCTGTTGCATCTGAGTTAGCGCAACATGGCAATGGGTGGGATGAATGACTCAACTACCACTAAGGTTTACATTCTCATTAGTTTCTGCACGTGCACTGTATTGTAACGTACCGATATATCCATTATACAAATAGCATTTTCAGTCAGATGGTGCTTGGTTCCTCTGTACGATTCAGCTCCTCCAAGTAAAACCTTCAGTCAAATGAACTGTTGTAATTAATCAAGACACGTGTGATCATATAATATCAGACTACACCCTGCAAACTGCTCTTTTCTGCCTACTGTTTGCTGTGAACCTTGGTAAATTCCCCGTTTAATCTGTCAGCATTCATGTGAGGATCATGGTAGCAATGCTCATCTTTCCCTGCGTTGCTCGGGGGTCAGCCCCTCGCCTCCACCACATGAGGGACAAGTGACTTGCCCAAAGCCTTGGCAGTCATAACACCTGAAACCAGATAACCATGGTCAAATGAGTCATTGCCTGAGAGACACTCAGTTCTACGTGATGTGTGCTGCACATGGAAGATATATTGGCAGACACAGACTCACTTCCATCGTTCGAACATGTTGCCGTTCTTCTTGTTCCTGCCAGTACCCTGCATGATGACTATCATTGATACTTCTGAAACCTCATGTGATAAAAGCTCGATTGTTGCTGTCTGTAGGCACAATTGAAGCAATTCAGCCTGATTCAGCTCACTTTGCACCCAGGACAGGGAATGGCGCCCTTGCCTTGACACTTCTTGCAGGTCTGCATGGCAGCCAAACTAGAATCACCGCACATGTGATTGAGCAGCGGCACACCACATTTAACATGCGCATTTACACTGCAGCGGTTCATCCAGGTGCTGCAGCTGGGTCAGCACAGGATAGACATGACCTTATCTGATCTGCTGGCACTGGAAACCCACCTTTGTGGAGCCCTTGCTTCCTCCAAGAGTCCACCGAATATGCCAGCGGTGACATGCCTTGCATAATGCTTGTTAAGCCCCCGCTTCGGTGGAGGACAACCAAGCCTATGCTTGACCGGCGCTGACAGACCACCAGTGAGGGTTACGTGCCCATTGCCGACTGTCCGATGCATCATGCCCAGCTCGCCTTTCAACCCAGAAAGCAATGGAACCACGGGCTATGTCACAACCAGAACGAGCCGTGTGCCGAGCCTCGATACGTTGAGTGCAACGGCGCTGGCGGAGCAACGCCGGAAGCTGCAGAATTGATTGCGTAGCGTTCGCGCACCTGCAGCACCTATTGTCAGTTAACAAGCGATAAGCGTCGACTTGTCTGCTTTTGCTATCCACACCTCCTGCAGAGATAGCCATGGCGTTGCAATTTCAAAGCAGGGAGGTGACTAATCTGACATGGGAGGTGAGCCCAGCTTGCACAACTGTTGTCAGAAAGCAGACTGCTTCTGCTTGTCTACCACTCCAACTCCAAACACCAGGCTGATGATAACCAGATGAGGATTGCTTTGTCGCCGCTGTGGTTGCTTGCAGTTGTGAAAATGGGTCAAGGTAATGTACAAGGTATAATTCTCAAACAATTGACAAAGTCAAAATTTGACTGCCTGGGCTAAAGCGAGCCCCACCCGAAGCGAAGCAGGCCCTGGTGCTGTTCCAGCATGGCGATCTGCTCTTGAGATAGTGGGACTCAAAGCAGGTTCCTATCGCTCGCTTGAAGCAGCTTGAAACGCCGTCAGCGTGCTGCTGACCAACAACTCTGCTGCATACTTGAAAGAAGTGCTTAGGTCAACCCAGCCTGTCTTCACTTATTGTCCTCTTCAAAGACACCGTCCACCGTGTTATCGATCAACGCCCAGACGCCAGCCGACAGCGACTATCAGCCTGTGTTTGGACGAAGGCACTTGTTTGACAGAGACTCGTTTTGCTTCTAGAGCTTGCCCTGTGATCAAGCACTGGCGAAAGGCGGGACCTGAAACATTTCGAGGCAAAGAGCCACGCAACCCGGAAGAAGCGGCAGTTGCAGGTACACAGTACACTCAGCATGTAGTAGCCGGTACTTTGGCAAACCGAATCCGTACTCCGACCACAGCATGTTGTCTCAGGGCATGCTCTTTGGGGTCACACACTCGTAAGACCACGGGGAGCGACGCTTTGCCAAGACCCAGAGACGCTTCACGTTTGCTTCTGCCTCGTCTTGACAGGGTTGGGCGTTTTGTTGCCGCTTTTTTGAGCGTGACCATACCAAAACTTTGGCCGGAGCCCAGGCTGCAGCGGGCGGAGGCAGGCGAACTCTTGCCGAGCATGAACATGCAGGGACAACAAAATTCAGCAGGCATGTGTGCTGCTCTGGTCCCTGACAGTTCAGCTCAAGTCAAATCAGAAGAGCAAATGCATAGCAGCTTTCACGCGGAAAAGCCAGGATCCACAGCTAGAGATACTCAACAGGCTGATTTGCTACAGGTCAGTTGTGGCTTCCTCACATGTGTTGAACCACAAGCGTCAAATTTGCTCTGACACTGGCATCGGTGTAGGTGATGCAAGACATGACTGGTCGTGTCATAGCTAATTCAGCTTTGCACTTGCGGAAAAGGGCAGCCAAGCTGTGTCTAGAGGAACTCAAGGAATACAAGGTACATCAGTGTCTACACAGCGAAGCTCTCCTGCCAATGTTTTGCTGCACAGTTTGTGTACCAAGTGCCTGCTGCAGAGATCCAAGGCACTCAACATATTGACAGCTCCAACTGAGCGACCAGGATCTGATGCTCAACCATCAAGCTCCAGCTATCTGATGTCTGCTGTTCCATGTGGTCATGGTATTGATGGCAGCTCGACGCTTGCTTCCAAGCATGGTCCACTCGCCAGCAACCACACTGCTACACACAGAGTCGCACAAAGTGAAGCTGCTGCACCTAGACTGCAACCAAACCTTACTGCCCAGAAGCTGTCTCAACCTGCCTCAGTCCAGAATGCTGGCAGTGCCCCAGTGCACAAGCAACCCTCAGTGCAAGCTACTGCAACCAGGCACAGGGATCTGGATGATGCTGAGCTGTCAGCAGCAGCATCAACAGCTGCACCATTGCATGGTATGCAAGCATCTGCAGGGGCTGGAAGAAGTGATGCATTCACAATGAACATGCCACCTGTTAGCCCATCCAGGTTGCATGCGGATGCTGCTGCTGCCCAGATGCAGCCTTACACAGACAAGCAGCAATGGCTATCTGCACCAAATCAGCGTGGCTGCGTGACATCATGGCCTCAAGGCCAGTCAAAGCCTTTGTTAGTCCCAGAAAGTTGGGGATCTGTGACATCTACACGTGCTGCAAGTTATGATCAGGGCAAGATCGGTTGCGCCCACAGCTTTCCTTTCAGCAAGCAACCGTGTGCTGTCATATGGTGATCACTGAGTGCAATCTCAACGTAGTGTCAATAGTGCTGTAAGCTTGTTGTCTAGGGAGCCTAAATCATTGTGTTAATGAAAATCTAGTGTGTTCATGAAAATCTAGTGTGTTCCAAACGCCAGTACTCATTAGGTAGTCAAGCGCTGTTTGTTTCTCCTAGCTTGTTATAGACTGTCACGTTGATCGCTTACAGCCTTCATGATGCACCTGTGATGCCCACCAACATATGACTTCAAGCTTAACTTAGATAAGGTGCCTGCTTCAGCTTGTACATTGATCGTGACTTGTGAGCAGCATATTTTCCCTCAAGAGCCTACTGCTGCATTGATTAGTAGGGTAGCTCTTCACTCATTGCAGCAGGTCAACAGTTTGTGCAATCAATACTGTGCAGATCTGTGCACACGTGAGCTTATCAAACTTTTGGTCCAATAGGCATTGAATGGGCAGTGTCAATTTGGCACCACGTGTCATGCCCACGTTCAAAACATTTGCAGTGTGTCCTGCATTTGCCAGCAATAGTTTGTACAATTTTTTACCTCTTGCCTCAGGACTGTGGGACCCTGAAAGTCGTTGACGCCTATGAGCCTTGGTTTCCAGATGTATGCCCACCCCAATTAGACTGATTGTGTGGGCTCAAAACAAGAGCCTAAATGTCAACGAGTCCAAGATGACTTGAGCACCCTCAATTGATCCTCTTGAGCAAAGATTCTATGCATTGTCTCTGTGTCTGGCAGGGAGGCCAGCTGTCAGTGGCTGAATGGCTGTCATCCAGCCAGGACATCAGATGTGATATGTATTCCTACTTCAAGAGAATGAGCATCACACTCATGTCAAAGTCAATTACGCAGAAGTGCTTGAAATCCTTCCTTCAACTTTTCCTGCATGCATGCATTGCATGTTGCGCACACAGCACTGATCAGCGCCATTGGCAGGCTACTGTCGTTGCCGTCAGCGACAACATGATGTGCCACAGCTATTGATACCTCGGCATGTCCCGCAATACCCTGCAAGAGGCGAAAGTTGCGATCCTGCTGAACATTGCAGCTGTCGAGCGGATGCTGTTGCATACCAACAGTACTCACAGCAGACCCACCGCTTGGTGCATGCTTCACGTAGGTCTGTAGTCTCTCAAACGTAGGGTGCCGTGCAGTAACAAACCACTTCACAGCTGATCAGTCTGCCTCCTTTTGTGCCCAGATCGGGTGCACTCTTCTTGTGCACGTTGGCGCCACATGGCTCAGGGTTCAGGGGACCAGAAAGGAAGTTGCCCTGAAGGTGTGCTGCCAAGCAAGCTGGATATACTTTGCCCAAGCCTGCGTACTCCTTTCAAATAAGCCAAATTAATATGTGTCTGCAGAGCCTGATTCCAGCTATGGCTTTATTACCAGGAGCACTGATCCTGCTTGCTCTGGCGTGCTTGTTTATGGCACCAGTACTGCACAGCATGTGGACCTCCTGGTTGTGGGCCATACGACTGAGTAGTTCAACAGTAAGCTGCATGTTATGCTTCAAGTCACTGTTGTGTGGTGCATCACTGTCAGGTGCTTTTACAAATCTGTGAAGCCAAAAGTCATGCAATCCTGCATCGTGCTGCTGTGAACAACTATGTTGGTTGCACAGCTGGTGCCGGTAGCAGCAGCTGCTGCGCTCAGTGAATTCCCAGCAGCTGCAGCACAAAGAATGCTGATCAACATCAGGTATGACACTCATTAACGTATTTCTTCCGTACTCAGACACATGCAAGAGCTTCACAGTAATCACCTTGCTGGCAATTGCATGATACTTCACTTGGTCATTGCCGACTAGTCAATGCAGAAAGGACTGTCAATGTGACTGTTAAACATTCACACAGACTGCCTCTGCAACTGAGAATGCACTCGGTGTCATGATCAAGAGCGCTACCCATGTGACTGTCACCCAAGCATGCTGACTGTGCCTGCTGACCTGCTCCCCAGCCACTCGACAGGCTGTTACTGCCTGAATCATCAATGTGGCTGCTCTTATTGCAGGCCACATGGGCCTGAAGAGACTGCCGCAGCTTTTCAGGCTTTCTTGTCCTTGCTGGTAAGGATGTTGCTTCATAGGGTTTTGCAATTGCTTGAACAAACATGGCTTGCTGAGAGTGCCAGCGCACAGGTACCATCAAAGTATGTCTGATTGCAGGCAACTTGGATGGGAGCCCTACCAGTGCCCTTAGACTGGGGCAAAAAGTGGCAGGTGCAGTGTATTCCCTGAACACATTTGCACATAGGTTCAGCAAAGCATGCAGCTTGAACTTCTGGTGTTAACAAGTCATGGTGAGTGCAGGAGTGGCCCATTAGCTGCAGCATTGGAGGGGCCTGTGGTAACATACTTGGGCTGACTGTGATTTTATGTTATGCTGTAGTCATGCATTCCAGCGAGAACCCACGTAAGCACCATTGCTCATGACATGTCAGCCAGTTGTTGAGTCATGTTTTGATTAAGTTGCACTGCTAAGCAAAAGACAACGTATTAGGGTTTTGGCACACAGCCAAGGTTCCCATTGCCAATGCTCAAAACACTGCATACTGCAGGTACAGGCTTATGTTGATACTCAAATACTAGCTGCCCACTTCTGTTGTGTGACTGACGGTCCCATATGACTGCTAATGCAGCGTACCAAGCCCTATCACTGCAATGCACAGGGACATCGGCTTCCCATGACTAACAGCATTTGATCAATTGTACGCAATTTCATTGGACTGGCTATCTCTGGATGCCAGGCTACCTTTGGTAGGTGCTAAAACAGATTTGGCAGGTTGCAGCAAGTTGGTACATGTGAAAGAGGCTGTGCTCATGGATGAAAGATCACACTGGCTGATCACAATATACATTTCGATGCTGATGTTCAACACACTGTAGAGCCAATCTTTTTTAACGAACCCAACATCATATTGCAAGCGTATGCTGTAAATAGCACTGCTAAAACACATTTCCGGCGTGACAGCTGCTGGGTGTTGCTATGCTGAAGTCACAAGAAGCACCTGGATTAGTCAGGCAACCAAGAACGACTAAACCTTAGTCATCAGTGCATTTGCCCTCTGATAGTCTGACCTAATTCCGTTGTTCCGCAAGCTACATGCGGTGACGAAAATTTCTCCTTGATGCTGTCTTGAACAGTGTCGTGCGGTCAGTTGCGCTCTGCTGCTACTGCTGCCTAGAACTTGCACACGGCACCTCAACGTGCACAAAGCATGGAAGTTTCTGGCACCCTTTCTGAGCTTGCCGGAGCGTACAAAGCTGTTCCCAATGAATGGCTGCTGCTAGGTCATTGTCTTTTGGTGTCATCATGGTATCGGAGCTTTAAGGACCGATATCTGTTGTGTTATTGGGTGAGAGCATGCAAGCTTGATCTGCCCATTGCCGTTACCATCTTTGCCATGACGCCCATGCGCACACCGACATGGTATGCAGATAGGCCTCTTCGCCGCGTTTGGCGGTGGGATCGTATCATCATTATTGCTGCAAGACCCTGTCAGCGCACCTATTGCCCTGTTTCACAGCAACTATCTGGGCATAGTCTGGACAGTGTGCTGGTGGCTGATGAACTATTGTCCCAAGGATCTTGTTGCGTCCGCCCATTGTCTGCTGCCTGTTAGGCTGGTGACCAAGGTGCCCAGTTGTGACGACTTTGCACTCACAACGACCTTGCTCAGGCTAAGCATGCTGTTGGTCAAGCACCTCTCTCTGTCTGTTGATGCAGATTTGCCTGAACATTCTCAGAGCAGGCTTGATTGCATCAAGAGTGGACCTAAGTGTGCATAAGTACCCAGGTGTGATTGCCGCACCCCTAGTGATAGGGACTATTGCTGGTAGTGGAGGCAAATTCCTGCAAGATGGTATCCAACTAGCATGTGGCTCTTTACATGGTGAGAACCATCACTTGCAGCTTTCATCATGCTATTTGATCAGCATGCAGTCTCGTTGTCACCAGCAATGCTCACGGACACATTGCTTTGCTACAAAGTGGTCATGCAGCTCTCACTGTCAGGCCAACCCCACCATTCTGCAGGTGCATTTTGCTGCACTGCATGCTGCCTAAAACGATGTCATCACAGAAAACAATACAAAAGACTGCACCTTTTGGCGTCAATTTAATGAGAAGCCAAGTATTCTACCAGGCTGCCCAGGATGTCGTTATAAGCTTGTTCTGCCCTGACTTGATGGCTTTCATCTCACAATATTTTCTTGTGCTGGTACAGGTCCAACAGAGGTCACAGCACCAGGCTTTGCCTCCAGAACAGGCTTTGCTGGCACCCTTGTATACTACATCAGCGTCCATGTCTTGGAAGTTCTGAAGCCTGCTCAGGGCTTAGCACTGATCACGACTGTCTTCATTGTACATGGCGTGCTGGCTGACGTACTGAAACAGCCGCTAGACTGGACACATCCATTGGCTGTGATAACCCATGCACTGGCAAACATACCTATGCCTGCCCTACAGCCTGCTCCCAAACAGGCTGCTGCCAAGGGCCCTAAGGCCAAACAGTCTGCCCAGTCTGTCAGTCATTCCAGCACAGACGTGAAGAAGGACAGATAGCTTTGTCAGCTACTTGCACTTTGAGGTCCTTGTGGTGGTAAGCACATGCAATGCGTGGCCAGAGAAGTACAAGAGAGAAAAGCATGGTACTGAGCCTCACAGCTTGTGCTAATATTGCCACCTTTATTGGGCATTAGTGCACAGCAGCAGATTTGTATGGGGGTCTGCTGTCATTCAGTTCCATGATAGATTGTTGTTTGTACCACTACTTGGTGTGGCCATACAACACCTCGGGACCACTGATTGATGGGCGCTTCTCCACGTTCAATATGTTTGTGCCAAACGGCAGTTGCTGCTTACTTCTGTGCTGCTTTGAATTCAGTTGACCAGTGTTCAGTAATGCTGAATGTACGACTGTAGAGTTGCATGCTCTGTGATGGTTTGACTTCAGTTGAACAGTGTTCAGTAATGCTGAATGCGTGACTGTAGAGTTGCATGCTTGGATGTGCAGATCGCTAACAAGTATTGCAAGTAACTTTCAATTTGGCTGCCATAGTTGCCAAATTGGAAGTTTAAGGCGGCCATATTCTACACTGAGCTTTGGAATCATGTAGTCTCCAACTGCTGAGCTTCTACTGACACCAATGACATATACTGACACATCTAAAGTGCTGCAATATGTAAAGATGTTGTTGGCAGTTCTTATGCTTGTCTTTGGTAATACACTGTACACTACGCAGAAGAGACAGCTGAACCCTGAGCACCCTGACAGACACAGACAGACAGATCAGGCAGACTGCTGAGCAAGGTGGTTTTGGCTGAGACTTGGAGCTTTGCTGACGTCCAAGATAAAACGAAACACACTGATGAATTCATGTATGATACATCCTGAACAGACAGATTGTGTGGTAGTCCTGATACAGCTGCCAGAGAGGCTGCTTGCTCACTCTTGCTCATATGCTTGTTTGTACAAAGCAATGATCTCCTCCTTGCTCGGCTGCTTTGGGTTAGTCAACCCACATGCATCCTTCATGGCGTTTGTTGCCAGTATGTCGTAGTCTTCAGGCTTGACTCCAAGCACATTCAAGTTGGCAGGAATGCCCACGTCCTTGGACAACTTCCTGGAGCAGATCAAACAAAGCACTCAATCCTGCTGCATCATCTATGCTTGAGCACCCTATGTAGGCCCGTCCAGTAGCAGGTACAATGCCACGCAGCAAAACAGTCTTCCACATGATCATGAACCTGCTTGTGCAACCCTCATGCAACCCTCTCCAACACAGATCACCTAAATCACATCAACTGACTGTTGCTTGGACTTGGTTCACTGACTAATGCTGTGACACAGCAGTACAGCACAGGGGATAGCTGTCAAAGCAACAGTCCAGTGATGGCATCCTGTATCACATGAGGCCTGCCTTACCTAATGGCTGCCAGCACCTGCTTGACAGCTTCATCTTGGTCCTCCCCCACATCCTTAATGCCCATGGCTTGCGCAATGTCAATGAACAGCTCTGGCACATACTTGGCATTATACTCTTGGACAGACGGCAGCAGCACAGCATTGCATACTCCATGGGGCAAGTTGTAGAAGCCCCCAAGCTGATGCGCCATTGCATGCACATAGCCCAGGCTTGCACTGTTGAAGGCCATCCCAGCAAGGAACTCAGCATAACTGCAGCCAAAAGCTCCATTATATTTATACATTACTGTTATGTTTGATGATTGGCATTGATGCGTCTGTGTCATTATGTTATTGTCATTACTGCTCCGGGCTGCCGCTTCAGGAGGCTCATATTATAATTGCTGAAAAGCATCAACTTCCCGTTTCTTTTCTGTTGTTACTACCAGCTAAGGTTGAGCTGCATGAGTTGAATCAGCTCAAGGCCAATTGGTTGGACGCAAATAGTTCCAGAGACGATGTGCCGTTGATACTGCTGTGGCTCCTCGTTGTGTGCAACACCAAGCATCATACCAGCTGGTCATGCTGCCTTCAGATCAGCAATCACCAGATCAGATTATGCTCCTTTCAGATGAGCAGACACCTTACACTGCTGTGAGCTGGGTGCAATGCCCTGATACCGCGCACGCATGCACGTGTCTTGGCGGCATACCTCATCATGTCTCTGGCCTCTATGTTGTCTCCATGATGTACAGCAGTACGCAAATAGTTGGCCACCAGCTTCATAGCATGTAGGGCACATGCGTCTGTCACAGGCGTGGATGCTGTGCTCACATATGCCTCTATGGCATGGGTCAATGCATCCATGCCTGTGGCTGCTGTCAAGCCCTTGGGCATGCCAAGCATCAGAAGTGGGTCATCCACAGAAATGGTTGGGGTCACCTTCCTGCAGAAACAAATGGCAGCATTGCAGAAGCTGTGGCTATGGCCCAACAAAAGTCAGTAGGACAGTTGTCTGCTAGGCTCGTAGTTGGTAGACGATGCTGAATCTGGGATACACCTGCTGAAGGAGAGTAATGCAGCAGCGCATTACCCTCCTTCAAACAAGGAGCAGCCCCAATGCAATAGTTAAATGGACCAGCTGGCCCCCGACGACTCTAAAATCCTTGACTGACTACTCCACACCACACAATGTGTACACTGGTTGATTATGCAGGTTATGCAATACAGCAGTTGATTAAGAGGCTGAGCATGTGTGGGTCCCCAAACTCAGCACCTCAAAAGTTGCAAATGGACAATGCAGTTGTTGGACATGGTTGATTGTCTGTCTGAACTGACTTACCAGTCAATGATAGCCATTTTGACCTTGCGGGCATGGTCAGTGATGATGGCAAAGCGAGTCATCTCAGAAGCTGTGCCAGCAGTTGTGTTGACAGCAATCAGAGGCATAGTCTTCTTGGGCACTTTGTTGACGCCCTCATAGTCAGAAATGCTGCCTGCAACAGATACAGTCACTGATTGCCATGCCATGAGACCACATGCACACACATGTGCTGAAGCCTGATGCAGGAATGACATGCAATTTTATCATGCATATACAGCACTGCATGCATCAAGGTCATTCTGGCGGGAAACTGTGCAAAGCCAATGTGCTTGCTTCTGGCGCTGCTGATACAAAGCAGAGACACAACTGTTGTATGTTGGCTGGTGCAGCCTACAAGGCTATGACGCAAAGCCTGGTGCAGATGAGGGGTGTGGATCTGTACAAAGTTGACAGCCCTGGACCTATGCATCGGCAGTGCATGCGCAGTTGCACTTGAGTCTGGGTTGGAATGTCAGCAGGTTGGCCTTAGCAAGGAGTCCCACCTCCATTGGTAGCAAGCACTGCAATGCCCTTGGCAGCATCATGTGGTGAGCCTCCGCCAAAGGAGATGATACAGTCACACTGCTCCTCTGTCACCATCTTCATACCCTCATCTACCTGCAGGACACTCACAAGCTTTATGTCTTTTTGACTGAAGAACCAGTGCGGCTACAACGCAGGCATGAAGCCAGCTCAGAACTGGAAGACGTGCAACTAGTGTGATTGGCAGTAGCTGTAAATCATCAGCTGTATATCATTCTTGCACTCTTGCATTCTAAGGCACCTGCTTGTATTGTACGACTGTGAAAGAGGGCTTGTGTGTGCACACAAACAAGCAGCAGATGTATTGTGTAGACATGTTGATGATGGTACCTGCTCGATGGTGGGATTGGGCTCTACACCATCATAAATGCTGTACTGGATACCAATCCTCTCAAGTATTGAGGTGACAGCCTTGATGGCGCCCACCTTGACTAGAACCTGAGCATATGCACGACAGCAGTGTTGGTACACCGAGCAGCATGTGGTCATGCTGGTGATCAAGCAGGGAGCTCAACACAAAGATTGGCTCTGGGGATCAAAGCACTCACTGCATCTGTGACAATCAAGGCTTTCGTGAGACCTAGGTCCTTGATCTGTTGACTTGCGCCTTCTAAGGAGTTCCTGCCCATGTAGTTCACTGCACCAAGCAGACGCCAATAGGCGGTTTCTTGCTACTGTTATGGGTCAAGGGATGTGTTGTCACGTCAGGTGTTCGTGTAATACTTACGAGATGGCATGAAGAACTGGTACCCGCTGTTTCCCTGTTCGGGATGGTGGTAGTTGACGCCGTGAGAACCTTGTGTGCTGTGATTTTCAAGTCCTTCTTCCAGAACGCTCTCCTTCACCTTGTCTTGCATGGGCTTGTCGACGACGCTTGCAGCGGCCTGAGACGGCAGGAACAGCTGGATTGGTGTCTGCTTGGTTCATACTTTAGTTGCGCAAGCTTTTGAGGTTTATGCGAAATGCGAAATGAGCACGACAAAAGATGGAAGGTCTGCAGATCTGCAGATTCCGGTGTGACGCGTGCAATGCGTGGTCAACTGTACAGCAGGAATGTAGTGAGACCATACCTTCACGGGAAAGAGCACAGCTGGTCGCGAAGAACCCCTCGGAAAGGTCGCTCTTTGTACGAAGCGTACGCTCAGATGCGGCAGCACGCGGCTGCCAGGAAGCGTGCGCAGCTGCGTTTGGTGCATGATTGTTAGTGGGGCTTGCACAGTCACCGGACGATGCTTTGATGTGCTGGAGTTTGTTGAGCGCTCTTTATAGTAGAACTCGCGGAAGTTTCAGGTTACTCTCACAGCCGAGGACTTCTTTGACCAGACCCTGAAACCGTGCATGTGACAAGAATTTCGTAATGGCGGATAATGCTCACCAATCATTATGCTGCTGGTACAAAGTAAATGTTGATTTTGGTAACAAATCAGTCTGCGCAAATTTTCTCAGTGGTATGAAGTCCGATGACAAGTCTGCGCAAATTTGCCTGGGAGATGTCTAAACGATGGCCCCAACACGTCACAGAACGCTCGCCAAGACTGTAGGGGCTTTATGAAAAAGGCATGCATGTGTTGCATTCTGGTCGAAAAGGACACAGAGTACCAGAATCACTGCTACACCAGGTCCTGGAATGCTGTCAACTGCATCATATCACACCTCGCCTTATATGTTGTTGGTTTTGCACGTTCAAACGTTGCACATTTAAGTGTCTTGATGACAACGTTAGTTAACAGCCCTCTACAGACAATAGGAGACAATATCTGCTCATGATCTGAAACCTGGTGTCATCCCAGAACGTGATGGCTCTTGAGTGTACACTGCATTGAGGCGATAGCTGCTGCATGTTGACATGTCGAACAAGAAGCATGCATGTGCAGCATTTGCATGCTCAACAGGACAGTGCACACAACAGGAGCTATACTGACAAAAGACAAGTGCTGGTCACTCTGTTCAAGTCGCAACACTCTCCTAGCCTTCAGGCCTTGTTGTTTCAGGCAGCTGCAGACAGTGATGTTGCAAACCTGCCAGCAAGTTGTACTTCAAGATTTGCGATTGATCTTACTGCACCTGCATCTGACCAGCCCTCTATGCTGCCATTAACTGCTGGAGATGCTCTATTTGCTGTCAAGCTAGATGAGGACCAGGTACTGCTTGTGCCCTTTGGCATGAAAGACAAAGAGACCAGCCAAAACTACACTCTGCCAAGTTTGTTGCTCCAGATTGATGCTCGCACTGTGTGCATATTGCTTTTTCACGGCATGTTTACCAGCATGCATGCACGACTAGACATCTTTATGGAACGCAGGATGACGCAAGGCTGGCTAGCCATGGCTTGGGCTTGACCTCAGGCATACACATCATTCATGGAAACTCTTATACCCGTCACAATACAACCTTCCAGGTAACCTATAGACCTTTTGTTGGCGGAGCAGCAATCCTATCCCTGCTGCTGCACATAAAGCTGACGCTGTTGTTGAACCTCCCAGGCGAAGCAAAGTCACGGTATGTGCTGTCACAATTGCTGTCAGCGGTAGCGTTGTCATCATATTGAACCTCAAGCTACCAATGGCTGCTACAAGCTTCCCTGATTCTTCCAAGCCTGAGGCATGAAAACAGACAATGAGATTGCTAGGTGGCGCATTGTATGACACATGGCTATTGATTCAGGCGTCAGGTGCAAGTTCAACATGCATTGATTGCTTCACACTGATTCACGACATTCTGTCTGCAAACGTCAGCACTCATGCTTCACCTGATTTTGTTGCTGCTGCACTGCACACGGCACGCTCATTCCTATGATGTGTGGGCAAGCCTGTTTGTTCAGTCCGTGGCAATGACTCTAGCATGAGGACTTACCACTAGAGCTTCCATAAGTTTGCTGCCTTGCTCGGGCCCTCCACGCACAAGGACATTGTGGTCTTTCAGTATTTGAGCTACTTGCACCTTGTCACGTCCCACTTGTCCCTCCTACATCAGTTGACCGAATAAGCTACAGCATAGAAATATGCGCGCACTGGTACATGCACTTGCGTATAGGAAACAGTTCTGTACCATCCAAGCTCGTACAGCAGAGCTCTTGCGCTGGGTGAGCTCCTCCTCTGTTATGCTTTTGCCTGCCCCATGGCCCGCATCTTGGAGGGCCTGCAAGCAATCAACACATAACTGCAAACAAGGGCAAGATGATTACTATGTACTGCTGACAGGTACAGCAAACTGCCAGGAGCATACCTACGTCTGGGCTCTCGGGCAACTCTCTCTGCAGCATATCCTGCTCATGCAAAACGCCAACTTTCTCATAAGCTCCTTGCTTAGGGGCGCCCGTTCTGCAAATCAAGACTGAGGATGTGGGCAATCCAGAGCGAGCTTGAGGTAAAGCGTCAGCGAAGCCAGCGAAACTTAACACTCACGGTGTGCCCTGGCCATCAACAAGAGCTGCGAAACTCCTCGCTCTGCTTGTCAGTAGTTGCGATCGGTGCTGCAAGATTCGTTTGACCAGGCGCATTCCGCGAAAACAGAAGAAGGTGAGAACAAGTACAACAGAGGTGTACTCTTTTAGGTTGCTTGGGATGTGATCTTCGCAGGCGACCATAGCAAGCTGGTGAGTCCTTGCCGAGAAACTGGCTTCGGAGCAGCCATCGTTGACCGTTTCGCTGCAAAGATCACAGTCGGCCGGCACCGGTGTCGCCCGTTGTCATGACGTCCAAAGCAGCCAATAAGCTGATCAAGCTTGGATGGATAGGTGCTGGTGGCATCAATTTTGGAAGCCTAGAAGGCCCTTGGAATCATGCTGTCCGCATGCAAAAGCAAAACAACGTACAGTTTACAGCGGTCGTCGATCCTAACGTCACGGCCGCCCAGGTGATATCAAAGTCCTCCGTGAACGCTACACTGAGCACCAATGTGACATTCAACTCGACTGAAGTTGGACTATGACTAAAGCCTGATTCAAACTTCACAGAAACGCATCGAGCAGTACCAACAAGGACCTTATGCCAAAAAGTGGGAAGGCTGCCAAGCTTTCAAAGACCATCAAAGCATGCTGCAATCTGCAGCAAAGCCTGAAGGGGTGATCATTGGGGTTCCTCCTGCAGTGCATGGTAAGGGCCACCACAGATGGACAGCCCTGTGTACTACTTGAAACCAGGTGTCTCTTGTTCTGGTCTGGCACTGGTGTTGCATTTTCAGGCTGACCTGATACTAGCCGATGTTGCAATCTCTTGCAGGATCTTTGGACATTGCTGCAAAAGCAATGGAGGTTGACATAGCAAAGGCAGGGCTGCACATGCTGGTGGAAAAGCCAATCAGCATGAGACCTGCAGAAGAAGTGGAACGACTTGCACAGGTCAGCAGTCAGCATGCATCTCAAACGCCTACAGCACTTAATCTTTTGGCATGATCTGCATCACATGGGCGATTATTGATCATGGGCAAAACGGCAACATGTCTCAAACCCTGGCATTGACATGCAAGCTGGACAAGGTCTCACTACATTGCATCTGTGTATACTTTTGCACGCACCATGCATAGTCGTTCTCATGTAGCATGTCCAGCTTCTGCAATCCTCTTTGTCCCTGGTTGTCTATCTCCATCTTCTGCATGCAGTCTCACTGTCCTCTGCGTCAGTGGACTCAAACATCTTGCGCAGCCTGAAAGACCAAGCTAAGCAGCCAGCACTGGTGCAACCGTTCAACTTGCAGGTACTGGATCAAGTGGCTGATGAGAAGAGTCTCATCATCGCAGTTGGCTATATGCTGCGGTCCAGTCCTGCTGTAGTAGCAGCAAAGAGACTGATGCAAGAGGTCAGAGCAGGGCCTGGAAACTTTCCCATGCATACACTTGAACTGTTGCTATGATGCAAAGATATAGCTGATGAGCACCAGATGTCATCTAGGCATATAGATTGCCTGCTGATCCGACTGCAAGCAGCAGGTCTAAATTGTAGCATAGCTTGCTGAATGGCCTGCACGATGGTGTGGCCACTATGTCTTCTGTCTGCATGGCCTGTGACATCTCAAGCCACTCATGCCATGCCAGTTCCAACCTGTCTCCTTCTTTGTATGTTGTCCTTCTGCTCCACAATCATTGCATGCTCATATCAGCCATTCTGCAAGGAACCTCTACTCAATGTGCACAAACATTCAGGCATGCTGCAGATTGGAGTCACTCCAGCATCCATCGTCGGGCGCTACTCATGCCCGTACAACAACATAGCAAAGCCGCAGTGGTGGGATACACAGAAGAGTGGTGGTTGCATAGTGGAACAAGCCACCCACTTTGTGGACCTGATGCGATACTTGTCTGGGGGAGACATTATACAGGAGTCTATACAGGCTGTTGCTGTTGGGCCTGACATGCCCTTGAAAGAGATGCCTGCCCATCCTCAGGCTGAGCATCTGGTACGCCCTGCATTACATCAGTATGCTATGACTGATGCTTTGCTGCCTGGCATGTGCACATTTTGCATGCTGCTTGTCTGCTGAATCGCACGCAAATTATTTATTGAACAATTTGCTTGAGATTCAGCAGACAAGCAGCACGCTTAGTGGGTATGCCTGAAATGCTGCCTTGCTGCAATGAATCACACACTGTGATTGCCTCATGTGCAAGCTCGCAGGCAGTTGAGTAAGACAATCACCACCCTGCAATGCGCATGAGAGTGTAACTAGTCTAAGGTACTCTGCCTGTCTGCAATGTCAAAATCACTCCGTCTAACCTACTCTGTTTGATATCCTCTGCCTGTCTATCCTACTCTGCTTGTCTGACCAGCTTTACGTGTCTCACATGCTCTGCCTGTCTGCACAGGTGCCAATGGAGAGGAGGAACAACAGGGCAACAATGGCAACCTTCAAGATGACAACTGGCGCCATTGCCTGCTTGAGCCATACCCTCCTGCTGCACGGCTCCGACTTCTTCTCTGCCATGGATATTACCGGGGACGGCTACCACATCATCATACATGACCCCTACCAGAAGCCTAGCTTGCAAGTTCGAAGGCCCTTTACCAATCACTATGAGCAGGTGTGTCCAGGCTTTTGATCTGTGCCATGTGGGCTGTATCAGTGCAGAGATTTTGAAGATGTGAGGAGGCACCTGCTTCATGTGAGTGCTTCACGGCTGAGTGTGGGTCATGCAAACAACACAACTCAGAAGCATATATGAGACGATGCTTGTCATCATCTGCGCCTTCAGGACAGCTTATCAGCTCATTGTGACGCTTGTGAGCTGTGTGCCACACTAATGATGTATGAGCCTGATGTCTGTTGCAGGTGCATTTGAACCTAGACCAGGACATGTATGAGAACCAGTTTGACGGCTGGCTAGAAGCTATTCGTACTGGGAACAAGGACGCTGTGAAGTGTCATTACCATGATGCAGCACAGACATACAAAGCCTCGTGGGACATCACTGAAGCTAGCGGTGCTGCACCTCCTGGCACAGACCCATAGTCAGCTATCTAGAGCCTGGATACTTTACATGTTGTTACACGGCAAGATGGCAGTCAGCACCCAGCATTGTCCTCCACTTTTTTGCAAAGCATTCTGTTTGGAGCAGCATCTTGATGGCATGTGGAATTATCACTGCGCTAGATGCAACAATGTCTTCCACACCTTAGCTGTGCAATGCACGTGTATGGGTTCAGCCCTGTCGCGGAGGTGTGGTTGCCTTCCCACCATTTTACAGCATGCAAAGCTTCCACGCCAGCTGGTTGGTAACGTGACTAGTCAGAATTTGTGAGATGTTCATTGTTGAGTGCATTTGACTCAATGAGGTCACCTGTGAAGTACATCAAACAGTGATAAACTGCAACAAAACACAGAGGTCGACTGAGCCAGCAAGACAACTGGCTCCTGTAACAATAGCTCTGGGCACAATGCCCTCAAAGAATTGTGTCTGCTCAGTGATTGCGGCTGTATTCCTCAAAGGCAGTCTTGATGCGGGATGGCGTGGTTGCATGTGAAGCAGCTGGGCTGCTGCCTGCAACAAATGAACATGTCACACTATAGCAGTCAACAAAGCTACCACACTAAGACTGTCAAACATCCCACATGGCATGAGTTGTGCAGCATGTGCACAAGAGATGCACAGGATAGCATTGATTAGCACACAGCAGCTGTGGGGAACAGGACTCTGCCAGCACCAGATTGCTTGGCTGATCAGGCAATTCTGCCCATGTACAACAGATCAGTAGCCAGATGAAACACATCACAATTCCAGCACACAAGCTATCATACTTTGCTCAGTGTTGCATGCACAGACATCAGGTGCAGGGCAAGAGAGAGTTAGAGGCAAAGGTACATGCTGGAGGGATGAACAGATGGCAAAACATCCATCTATCAGCCTAGTCACTCAACACATCAAAGGAGAAAAGTTGTGCTGGCAAATGCGCCGTTGGTTGCTGTAGCAGGAGTGTGACCTGTAGACGCCAGGGCTCTTGCCTCAAACACCTGGCTGCCACCGGATGAGGACTTGGCCACATGCGCTGCACCAGATTCCTCTGCACAACAGGGATGCCAATGAGTACAAAGGGTGCATGTAGCGATATAACAGCTGTGCAGGTGATTTTTTTGGGGCTCTGACAGTATGTCTGTCAAGCGCTGCTCACATGTTAAGCACAGGTGTGTAGTGCAACATAGCAGCAGGATGCATGGATACCTGCAAGGCGATCACCCTGGTCACTTGAAGGCTCAAGCAGCGTGGTGACAGGAAGCAAAGTTTTATTCTGTCAGCTGTGCTATACGTACACCGAAGGGAAAGGTTGGACACAGGCATCACGACAGTACAGAACACAGGAGACATGTTTGAGCGCAGAGTGATGACGTCCTTGACAGCAGGCATATAAAGAGGGTTCCATCTAGAGCTGTCTGTACTTAGCTGCATATCATGCAATGCAATGCATATAGCTTCTGCCTGACACTGCTTGCAGAAGTGCAACAAGCCACATGCAGAAGGGCAGAAACAAAGCGCTAGCAGCAGACCTGAGATGGGTGAATCAGGCTGGGGGGCGGGGTCAGTGTGGAAGGCAGAGTTAGGGGAGGTGTTCTCCTGCCCGTCAGCCTCCCCTTCCGTGCTGTACTTCTGCCTGTGGAACTCCATGAGGATGAGGTCAGCAGCAGGAGTGCGCATGTCTTCTATCCAGCTGCTGGGCGGCACCTCCACCGGTCTTCTTGCTGGTAGACCTGACACACCACCATCCAACATAAGTGGTAGACAGTACGCAGTAGACAGGGTGGAGTAGATAGGGTGGAGTAGACAGGGTGGAGGAGGCATTGTGATTAGAATGTATGGGTTACAGTAGGGAGTGGAGTGTCTCAGAGATTGCATGCCAGTGACTGAATGTGGTGAACAGAGTTCCTGTTAGTGGAGGAGCAGCAGGCGTGTGTGCCAGCAACCTGCATGGTGCACCCCAACTGAAAGTTGAAGAGTGCACTGCAATCTGGTTGGAATGTGGACCAGTTAGACAGGCTGTTTGCTGCTGGCAGACATGTGTTACAGGCACACTTGCAAGTTCATGAAAGGACAACGCAGAGACTCCACACAAGGACACACAGGTACTGCCGGCTATTGCAGTGCATAATAGCATGCCAAAGCGTATGCTGGCAGGACCGCATGCACACCAGAGTACTGTGTATGTTGTTGTGACAATGCATCAGATTCTGCAAACACAGATGGTTGCAGCAAGGTAGGATTTGTTTGCTAGCAACATGGCATTTGAACTCATGCTTGCCTTCTGTACTGACAGAATACTTGGTGCCTGCCGCTTCATTGACATGACCGGTCAAAGCCACAATGTCCTGAAGCTGCTGCTGACAGAAATCTGCACAGTCACAAGCACAGCTTCTTACTCACATTGCCGAAATCCATGTGACATGCTGTGCAGACGAACATGTGGCAGGCTGCTAGCAGCAGATACTATCATGCAGAATGACCCTGCTTTAGATGCATGCTTAGTGATACCCACAGGCGTGTAGCGGCAGCAAGCCACGTATGCAGCAGTGGAGAACGCCTCAATTTTATTGGCACTGGGCCAGCAACACCCCATTGCACATTACAGCACAATACCCCTGCCAAGAACGCATCTTACTTAGCATGCTCACGCACAAGCATTAAGCATCTGCCAGCTTGACTGGCAGTCAAAGATGGCGTGACTGAGACATACCTTGCACATGTGCTTCTCCTCTAGCAGCAGTTTGTTGCACCTGAGCTACAGCTGCCTCATCCCTGCTAGCTGCCCTGTTCACATCCTCCAGCATGGCTGTCTGATTACCAGACATGGCTTCAAAGCCTGAAAATGCTTGCAGCAATGAGCTCACTGATAGGTCAATGACAGCTGAACGACAGGGTGCATGGATGAGGTCATATAACAGCAGCTAGCAATTCACATACTGCTGGATGAAGGCAGTGAGGTTGCTGGGCAGCTGTGGGACACTTGGCTAAAGACAAACAACTCAGTGCAGGACATGTGTTGTAGCGGAAGTGCAAACACCGGTCTGGCTTCATCAAAAGCAGTAGTGCAGAACAGACGTATGAAAGCAGAACATTGCCAGCTGTCACAGACAATGCTGGGTACCTTGGGTGGCTTGCTGCTTGCTCCTGCTGGTGGTCTGCTGTACCATGTTGGTGGCATCAGTCAGGGCTCGGTTCGTGGCCATGCTGTAGTCTTGCCGCCGCCGCAGGTCATTAGCGTGCACCTCATTGGCATGCCCTCTCAGGTCATGACCTACATCATGGGCACAGCAGTGGTCATGGACAATGCGTTGTAGCAAGACAAAGCATGAGATGTCTGGGAAACCGAGTTTCCTGTGGGAATCCTGATGCAATTTTGAGGACAATGAGGACAAGGTCAGACACGCAAAAAATCCTGGAGAGCATGCATGCTTGCTGGCAGCATGAAAAGTGTGTAGCTAATCTGAACAATGACAGCCTTGGTGCTAGGACCTTTGCAGAGCTTGCTTTATGATAAGTACTTTAGTGGTGTTACAAGGAGCATGTGCCGGGAGAGGTGATACATAGCTGATGCCTGCAGTCATCCACATTGCCTGGGAACACACATGAAGTACATAAGATCGGGATGTCGGCATGTGGCATATGTCTCACCATGCATTGCAACTTGTTCCAAAGCAGCCGTGACAGTGGTGTGGGTCTCTTGCAGCAGCTGAGCCTGCTGCTGTGATGTACCCACTGCTGCAGCCTCTTCCGCCTGCACATCATCATTGTATAAACATCAACACAAGAGAGGCTCAAAGGTGTCTTGCTGCTTGATACAGGTACAGTTCAGGACTGACGACCCGTGATTTGCAGTACTCACACCGCAAGCAGCTGAGTGACATGCACCATTGACCATAGCAAGACCCATACAGTCAGGCACCTCAACATATAGACGCCCACAGCTTGGTCCCTGCCCGCTGCACATCTTGGTACAGCCAGCAACAGCGATAGAAATGCATATGTGACGAGCCTGACCTGGAAATGGCCTGCAGTACTGGCAGAGAGCGTGGCCAGCTCTGCAAAGGAGGAGCCAACAGCATGTCTGCTGCTGTCCAGCTGGCTGTGGATGGTGGCAACAGTCCTGCTGACCTCCT
>JAABUK010001392.1_pt1 | contig 46305 bp, 1 predicted proteins | sample 5559141 | NCBI WGS metagenome assembly JAABUK01 (sample SAMN10711869, study PRJNA513367) | rock metagenome | isolation source: Antarctica rocks | place: Antarctica: Victoria Land, Pudding Butte nord | collected 2016-01-03 | reverse complement strand
CTAGTATCTTTATAGTCGGCCTATAAGTTATTAATTTAAAATACTAATTTACTTTCAAGGTTAAGACTAGTGTTATAAATATTCGGCCTATAATATAACCCTATATTTATAATATTAATTAAATATTTATAAATTCGCTTTATAGTATTAAAATAAATACTAGTAGGGTTTATAATATAACAACTATATTTATTAATAATAAATACTAGATCGGCCCTAGTTATAATTACTAACTATTATAATACTCTTATTAAGGATCTATATATTTTAATCTCTTCTTTATCGGCTTTATAACCGTTAAAAGCCTTCTATATATCGTTACCCTAATTTATAAAAGTTATTATAGGGTAGTACTCTAATATATCGATTTACTCGAGTAATTACCTAGTAAAACTAGCCTAGTTAATATAAATAATATAATTAAAATGATCGCGAATAATCTTTATATTTAAATATTATAAAATTTTATTTAAATACTTTATTCTAAAGTATTTATTTAGTAATTTATTTATTAGTGTTAGCCTAGCTAGGTTTGGCGTCCCTCCGATTAAATAAGGCGCGTAGGCGTAGCCCCTCGCCGTTTTCTCTAAATATAAATACCGTCCCCCTTCTTCTTCTTTCTATCTTTCCTTTATATTCTTTAAGATTTTATATCGGTCCTTTAAATATTTTTAGTCTTTAGTCGGCCTCGTTTATTACCCTCGCGCTCGGACCTCGATTTATATATTATATCTACGTTTATTTTACCGCGCCTCTATCGAATTTAATTTATATACGACGATCTCGATTCCTTATAGAGCTAGATTTTACCTTTTTTATTAAGCGCGTTTATTTATTTATAGAGTTTTTCTCTTTTTATATTTGAATACTTTTATTTTAAGAACGTCTTTTCTTCCTTAATCTCCTTTATTAACCTTTTTATAATTTATTATTATTATTTTTATCTTTTATTAAGTTTTAGCTTTAATCGCTTTAAGCCTCTATTATATAATATATAGGCGATCGCCGTAGTTATAACGAAGGTATTAATATAATAGATATAATGTTCTTATAACCTAGATTAATCGAAAATATACTTTATATTCTCCTTTAGGTTCCTATCTATTACGCCGTTAATATACGGTTAACGCTAAACTTTTAAAAACTATTTATTAATACCTATTATATAAATTTAACCTAGGTTAATTAGATAACTAAGCCGAGGTTAATTTAATTAGAGTTTTAGGTATTTATTAATATTAATATAATAACGGCTTAATTATAAGGATATATATATATACTACTCTACGATACCTAGATCGGCGATTAGGCTTTTAGAGGTATAATATTTTTATATATTTTATTACCGAGCTCTTTTTACCCCTATTAATTATAGTACTATTTTCGAGCTTATAGCGGTGATAGTCTTAGCTATACTAAGGCTGAGCTATATATTATTAATAGCGAGGCGTTTTATAAGGTAAAACGTTAGGATTATCTAACTAGTTATTATAGTAAAACTCGATCGCGATATAAAGTTAGGAAAGAGGTAGGGGATAATTAAATATCGAGAGGCGAGATTTTAAAGAAAAACTACCTAAATAAGGTCTTAAAATATAAATCTTTATCTCGTCTAATATAATAAAGTAGGCGGATTAACCGATATATTATAATAATCTTAACTCGAAGATCCAAGCCGCTATAGCTAATATATTTAAATTAAATATAAACGTTTATAAGGGGCGCAGTAAGAATTAAGTTATATATAATATCGATCGAATACGAGATCCTAGCGGCTAGAAGCTATACTAGGGTATATAATTTAATATAAGATAAAATAACTAGAGATCGGCGATCCGTAGTCTTTTAAAGTAGAGGGAAAGGAGTAGGATTTTAACTAAAGAAAATTATAGTATATAACCTACTAATCTTTATATATATATAACCCGTTTATTTTTATTTTATTTTAACTAGAATTTCCTTTAAATTCCCTAGCTAAAAAAGATTAAATTTTATTTAAATTCTTTAGCGAGCTTTTATATTTATATCCTATAATAACTTTTATTAATATAGATTCCGTTTAATTTTATTAACCCTTAACTACGATAGGTTTACGTAGCGACGGGCGGCCTATAGTCTTTAATCTTTATATCTCTATAACTTTTAGATAAAGTAAAAAAACGAGCGAAAATCTTGAAGACTTCGATTTAATTTAATCTCTAGGTATAATTAGGCCGCCGCCGAAGGAGTTTATAAATCTACTTTATATATTAATACCGAACCTCTACACTAAAAGAGCTACTAGAGGTATAGTTTTTAATTATTAATATTCGATAAACGTTAATCAACGAGTTTAGGTCTCTCGAATATAGCCGATACTAAAAATAATTACGAGAATAATAATACTCTCTTATTTTAAGGAATTATTATTTAATACTAGAGAAGTCCTAGAGTCGTAGCGAGCGGGATCGAGTATTAAATATAGAATTAAAAGATTTAATAGCGCCTTTAAATATCTTAATTTAAAAAACTACGATAATTCTTCTACTTCTAAACCGAGATAAAGTAGAGATTAAAGTAAAGATATTATTAATAGTAATAACGTCTACTCTAGAAATAACGACTTGATTTTTAATAAATAAATTAGGAAGTAATACTCTTTTAGTACTTTACCGACTTCTATAATAAATTTAAAAAATAGGTACGATCCTTTAAACCCCGCTCGCTGATTCTTATATCAATAATTAATAGATAGGGCCTACCTAGATATTCTATCCTTTATAAGAAAATAGAAGACTTTATCTCTAATCCTCCTCTACTTCTTAATACCCCCCTTTTATTAATATACGATATATAAACCTATTTTAAAAATATCGAGCCTTATCCGTCCGGTAAAGTAAAAGAGAAAAAGGGCGAAGGAGCGAGTTATAATATAAATAATATTATCCTCTACTCTTTTCGATCGTTTATTATAAGATTAAGATTAATATACTTTACCGACGCCGAGTATAAGATAATAATAGGCGTTATTAATATTCGAGATTTCTTTAAGCGTAAAGTAAATAATATAAGTTTAGATAAGGATAGTAAAAGTATATATAAATTAAAAAAGACCCGGTATATAAGTTAGTACGTAACTCCTAGCCCTTATAAATATATCTAATAATTTTCGAAAGATCCTATTATAATTAACGAGATAAATAATACCGACGATAACTTTAATAAAGTCGAGTTTATACGGATCCGATTATAATTTAAACCTATCTTTAGACGGCCTCGAAACTTCTAGCGATATAAAAAAATAATAAATTTAAATCGATCTAAAGTAATTAATAATAATTAAGGTATACCCCTTAATATATTTTTAACCTATACCCGGGATTTCTTTTAATATACTTTAGATAACCCTCTCGTAGTAAAGGATTACGAAGAAAAAATTAATAAAACTAGCGTTTCTACTAAGGTTACGAGTATAAAGTTTAAAATTAATATTATATACCTTAAAAGCTTATACCTAAGGGAATAATTAAAGATATATAGTTATTTTAGTCCTACTACTACCGCCGAATTTACTACCGAATTTATTATTTTCTTTTTTAATCGTGCTACCTCTCCTAATATCGTACTATCTTATAATCTAGTTAAATAGGCTATTAGTAGAGGTAATCGCGAAATAACGGCGATTGTTTACCCCCTTTATATTATTACCGTCCCTTAACCTCTTCCCGAGTAATATTAAAATTAAGGAGGTTTAGTATTAAATAAAGAGGAGTAAAAGATTATAAAGATTATTAATAAAAGACGAAGAGAGAAGGGTTATAAATATAAGATATATTAGAAGAAAATATAGCTACTCGAAAGCGAGTTAAGAAATATATAGGGACTACTATAATAATTTAAAACGAAATACTAGGCGTAGTAAAAAGATAAACGGGGAAGATTAATATATATAAATAAAAATCGGTAACCGTTAGTTAATTTTATTCTTCGTAGAAGAAGTATATATATTCTTAATTTTATCTAAAATAATAAGAAGTTCCTAAATCTTTATTCTTTATTTTTTTCTTTATACCTTATTACGTTCTAAGACCGTTTTAAAGTAAAAAAAGAGTTATTAACGAATCTATAATCTTTATTTAGGTTACCTCGTTATAACTCTTTTTTATTAACCTTTCTATAAAATAACTCTCTAACTCTTCGCTCGGAGAAGAGGTTTTAATAAAATATATTTCTATTTCTTAGACGTTTAGCTTTTATAGATATTATTCGGTTATTAGAAAATATACTCTAATTTAGATTCTATAGTCTTTAGTAATATTATCTTTACTTAGATCTAATACTACCTTAAACCTTAAATATCTAATTATCGTGATTTCTACTTTAGTAGCGAATATCTTTAATATTAATAATAATCTCCTAGGTTTTAATATATTCCTACCCTTTATACTTAACTTACTTACGAGTAACGCTATAAAATAAATAATAATATCGGTATCTACTTTCTCTCCTAGTTTATTAGTTTATAATAGTCCTCGGTTTCTATTTATATATAACGTACCTAAAGTACCGAAAGTATTAGTAGTTAAACCGGGATATAAGATTAAAGATACGATATATAAAGGTTAATAATAGTAGACCTTTATTAATTTAAACTTATTCTTTACTAGGGCTAGAAATATTTTAACTTCTTATATATTCTAACCTAAGAACCGAGTCTAAAGTATAATAATTAATTTATAAATACCTTTTAGTATAGCGACGAGTTAATAACGCCTAATTTTTTTTAATTTTAAATCCGTTAGCCACGGACCTACCGGGAGTTTAAATTCATATATAATAATATTCTTAAATCCTCCTTCTATTATTAATTCCCTAAGAGTTCTCCGGAAATTTTTAGAGTAAGGTTTACTTTTTAAACGGTAGTTTCTTAATTCGCGCACTATCTTTTAATATTACTATCTTCGGGTAAAGACTCGTTATCGCTTTATATATTTATCGTTAGTTCTTAATATTTTATTTAACCGTTAGGCTTATAGTACCTACTCCCGGGTTAAAGACTATTTAATACTAACTAGGCTTATATACTTAAAGCTCCGTTCGAATAGTCGAGGCTAGTTAACGATACTACCGTTTATAATACGGGTATAAATAAGATTAAAATAATTAATAGAAAAGATCTACGGTAGATCGAGATCGTCGATAATAAATTAAGAGAATAAAGTATTAACGCGGTAGTAGCCTTCTTCTTTAATTAACGTAAATAACTATATTTAAATATTAACCGGCGTCCTAGGATAAAAGGTTTTAATCTTAAATTAATATCCTTAATAGTATAGGAATATATTACTATACTAGTTGAATAGGACTTAGGTCCGTACCGGTAATCTAGGTTAAATTAATTATTAGTCTCTCTTAAGGAAACGGCGATAATTATAGATAATTATTCGGAATATTTACTTTAGTAGACGGGTACCGGTCCGTTATATCGTATATTTAGTTATAGCTATAAATAATAAACTATAGTATTTTAAGAGACGACCGACCGACTTCTATTACCCAAATTCCTAGAATTATAAATATATTTCGCGTATCTTTATAGTAAATCTAGGGGTTAAGATTTTACCCGTTCTAGTCTTTATATCTAATATCGTTAGGGCTAATCCTCCTACGGGAGCGAAAAATAACTATCCGTTAAAGATTAATCTAAGAACGTAATATTAAAGGTCGAGGTTTTTTAAATATTATTAATAACGCTTCTAAAGATATATTTATTTTAATAACCGACCGGTCTTACTCTTCCTATTATAAGAGTATCGCCTATTAATTTATATAGTATAAATAGGCCGGTATCCGGTAATTAATTTTATTATTCGGTAAAATATACTTTATTATTTATTAATATTATTTTAAGTTTCTAGTTAACCCTACCTACTTCCCGCGTAATAGGTATAATAACGACGGCTATTTTCGTATTCGTATACTATAATACTTAATATAACGGATATAATATCCGACTTTTTAACTAACGCTAGGTAAATACTCGTAAAAATAGAAATTAATTAAATCTTATATACTTTACCTTTACTATACGTAGAGTCCTTAAGTATATTCTAAGAAAGTTATTAATTATTATAAACGGATAAGATTTATTTCTCTACTACCTTATCTAGTTATACGGTAATAGGATTTAGGGCCCTTTTAATTACCTCTAAATAAATTATAATAATAATACCTTTATCGCGCGCGTTATCTAGCGATCTCGAGGGTAGGACGTTTACTAATTTAATAATACTTAAATATTATAAATATATATCACTATACGACTAGACCTAAACTTATATTATATTTCTTATCTTCGGTTTATCGTCCTAGCTTTGGCCTAGACTCCCGTTATCCTTTATTTCTATAATTATAAACCTTTATCCTATTATTATTTTTACGATGATTTTTATATATATATTCGTAAGCTTCTATTTATCGCCGCCTTCGTCTTTATATAAACCGTTACCGTTAATATAAAGAGTTTCGAGATTTTCGTCCTAGAGTAAATATAGTAAATTTATATTACCGTTAATATTACCGAGAGATTTAAACTTTAAAGGGACCTTATAAAATCTTTATATACCCCTCGATCTTTTTAGGAGTTAAGTCCGTTTTAATAAAATTAAAATAAATTATAAACGTATTTATCTCCTAAACTCGGCTTTTACTATAATCTTTCTCCTATTTATATATACCCTTTTATAGGAGGACTAGATTAGAGATCTTTATATTATAAATTTTAAGGTATATAATTTTTTGGGTCCGAGAAAGAGGGAAGTACCCGTTATTTATAATTAATTAATATAATAGCCGTCTCGACCTAATTAAGTAAAAGGGTCTAACGCCACGAGACTAATTAACGGAACTATTATACTAGATTATCTTATTAGATATAACTATATCGAGAATTTTTAAAAGTATTATATTTAACTCGAATTCTTTACTAAACTTAATATAGTTACGAAGTAATTATCTTATCCGTCCAATTATTTTAGGGTTTAAATTAGCGATAGCGAATAACCTCGCTAAATCGTTTATACTAATAAAGATTATAAGGAGAGAACGGTTAGGAAATAAGAATATTTACTAAATACTATTAATATAAATCGAGTATATAGTTTATACCGAACGATTATTAGTATCGCTAACTAGAGTCCCTAAAGATTACGAGTATTTCTTTAATATAACGCTACTCTAATATATTAAAAGGATAGTCTTTAAATTAAAGACTACCGAGATTTACTCCGTATCCTAAAGCCGAGGCTATAAGTATAATAACTATTATTACGAAGTATACGAAGAAAAGAGACGTAAAATATAAGAGTATTTATCCTCGTATTTATTATTACGTCGAGTAAGAAAGAGTAATACTATCGAGATTTTAAATCATAATTATATAGTTATAATTATTAAGGTTCTAACCTTTACCTCCTCTTTTCTCTACGCCTTCGTTAATATCTAGTTATTACTATAATAATTAGTTATTTAATAAATCGAATCTCCGTATAATATTACGATTTATAATCGTTATCTTCTAAACTTCTTTTAAATACTTCTTTTAAATCTTAATAATCGGTCCGTTATCTTTTAACCTATATTAATAAAACTACCGGTTTCTTCTTAAACTAAAGAGCGGAAGATTTTATTTCTAAATAAGTTTTACGACCTCTAATTCTCCTTTCGGGATAACCCCGAATTTTATAATTAATTTACGACACCCTTTTATTATATCGCTACGTTTAAACTTTATATTAAATAAAAGCGAACTCGTAGCTATTTTATAATAACGTAATAAAATAATAAAGTTCTAATAAACCCTCGGCGAGTACCTCTTAATAATATTTATAACGGGCCTTTTTAGTAATATCTTTAATAAAAGCGAAGCGTTAATATCTAGGTTAATCTTTTCTCGTCTAAAGAGTATAGTATTCTTTATTATATAGCCTTTAAACCCTATCGCGGGCGGTAACGGCCTTCGGTAATTAATATACACCGAGGCTATAAAGAGGGCCTAGTAAAGAGAAATTTAAGATAATAATATAATTAATCTTTATTTATCCTAGTTTATTTTTATATTAATCCTAAACCCGTTATAGTATTCTAAACGGAGATAAACCTTATATAAAACGTTCCCTTTAGGTTAATATTTAATACTTTCCGCCGTTATATACTATATTTCTAAGTAATAAAGATTTTAAAATCTTTTTCACTAGGGATTTAAGGCCTTTAATAGTAAATAATATTAAATAATTATAAACCGGCTTTCCTTAGTAGCGCCTAGATATTATTATTTTAAAATACTAACCTACTAATATAATCGTATTATATTAATATTATAGGGTAATTATTACTACGATAGGTATATATTAAAGATCTTATTAAGTATTAATATATATAGGTTTTTATTATTTAAAGCTAGTATAATAAGAGTTTCGGGATATATAAATATATAGGCGGCTTAAGGCGCGTTAACCCTAAAAGAATATTATTATTATAAGTTATCGTTATATAATAATATTATCTAGAAATCTCCCTTTATACGTTTAAACTAGTTTTATCCGATACGATTTTTTATCCGTAGAAACTAATCCTCGAAGCGTTCGATAAAAGACCCGAGAGTTTTAGAATTAAGGTTATTTTCTTCGACGAAGGATATTATATAATCGGTTTAACCCTTTAACTCTTTAGAGGATAATAGTCTTTTATTAAAGATACCGAAATACTTTTTTATTTACTCCTTTTAATATTCCTTTACTTTTATATTATTAAAGTTTTTTAAATTTTTTCTTATCCCTTTTTATTCGTCTCCCCTAGGGCCTAGTACTTTCGACGATATATATCCTATCTTCTATCTTTTATTAGATAAGCGAATAAGAGTAAATTATATTTAATTAATTATTAATTAAAAACGGATTTAGATAAACGGATTAAAGTTCTATATTTATACTTAAGGAGTCGAAGAGTTTAGATTAATAACGGTTAAATATAAAAAACTAAAGGTAAATTAGATAATAAGATTATTAGCTCTTTTTAATCCTTAAGGTAAAAGCTCTTTATTAATATTTTCTTTAACTCGGCTTTTAGGCTGTCTAAAATAAATATTACTATATAAAAATAAATATACTAGTATCTACGTTAAAGCGGTAATATAATAGCGCTTATATAATTAACCTCGACAGTCTAATTATTTTATAGGATATATTAATATAACTATAACCTTATTTCGCCCTCGATATTACTATAATTACTTAACCGGGAATTAAAACTTTATTTTAATTATAAACCACGAGCCCGCCTAGCTATTAACGGCCTTTATAGCGTTACGCTACGGCGAAAAAGATTTCCAAATCTATATTCTAAATCTATACCTCGTAATATACTTTAGCTACTATAATGAGTAGGGATAATAAATCTCGAAATTAAATTAAAACTAGAAATCTTACGGGCTTCGAGATACTAAAATTATTTAAAGGCGAGTTTATTTAAAGGGTAGACCTATTCTATTATTATTCCATACTCTATAATATAATAGATTCCACCGATAATAAATTAGGAATAATATTTTAGGTAGAAATATCTAATCGATTTATAAACTCTAATAACGAAGCCCGGTAATATTATATTTTAAAGTATTAATAGGGACTTTATAACGACGATTTTATATTCTTTAAAAGTCCTCCGCCTATAGGTTAAGTTATTAATAACTAGAGTACTACTTTTACTCCGATTACCTACTCCTTATTATATCGATATCTATTTATATATAAACTAGTAACTATATTTATTCAAAATCTAGAGATCTTAATATACGAATTCTTTAGTTTTACTTTTATTATCGGGCGTATTAACCGAGTAAAATATACGACGGACTTTAAATTAGTATTCGCAGCGGCCGTAACGTATAAAAGTAGGAATAATATTTATCGGTATTTTAACTAACTTTACCTCTAAGGGTATAATACGATGATTACTATAATAAATACTTTATTCGTTAAATAGCTTTAGGGACTAAACGAGATATAGCTATCTATAAATATCGGTATTAAACGGCTATATAAAATAACTTAGTTAATAAAGGAGATAAAGAGCGGGTAATTTAAAGAGAAAAGCTCGGTCGAGATTTAAATAATAGTTTCATTCTTTTTAATTTATTTAATTTATATTTAATATCTTCTACCCTTAAAGCTCTTACTAGTAAATATTATTCTAGAACTAGATTATTAATTATACGGGAATATTAAAATTTTAAATACTATTACCTTTAAATAAAGAAATCTAGTAATGGATTTCCTCCTATACTATTTTACTTAATATAGAAGATATCGATAAATCGTAGTCTCGGTTATAACGGGAAGTAGTTTAGCGGCTTATATATATAAATAAAGAAGGAGGTACTAGCCTAGTAATAAAGGCGACCTAATTAATAACTAAAAATAGTCTTAATTCTTAACGCTTATTTTATTTAATACTATATTATCATCCTCTTTTCCTACTATTTATATAAAAGTAGGGACTAATACTTTTTACGTAATATATTCTAGCTAACTAAAATCGACGTAGTTTATTATTTAGGGCCATTATACCTTTAATTATATAAATATTAATATAGATTCTTCTCCTTTAGAAATTAAATCGAGGGTAAAGTCGGTTATCTTAAGGAGCCAGCCCTATAATAAAGAGATATAAAAAATAAAAGAAGGTACCCGAGGGTAATTAAAATAAAAGAATCTTTTAGGTATAAAGAGAATTATAATCTTAAAGTTAAAACGGAGCCTATAATAAATAACTCGGATTAATTAAAAATAATTAATATAGTCTAGATTTACCGGGATTATTTAGGACCCTCGGTTTTATATAAATACTTTTAGATTTAGAATCGCCTTTTAGGCTTATATTCCTAGTTAACGGTTTTATTAATATAAATATAAATACCCTCCTACGATTTCGGTTAATAATTAAATTAACGTTTACCCCCAATTCGTCTAAGGCGCTATTCGTTATTCGTCGAGGACTATTTCTACGTACGAGAATAAGGACGAAATCAACGAGAATAAGGACGAAATCAACGCGTATTATAACCTATATAATAATATATAATAACGAAATCTATATACCGAATTATTACGGATTATAGACTAGTTTCACTTTTATTAATTTAAAGAAAGAGATATTTATTTAAATTTATCTTCCCCGTTAATACTATAGATATTAATATCTAAAGGAAGATAATATAATAATAAAAAAACTATCTAAAAATACTAGGTACTTATTTTTAAGGATATTAAAAAAAGTATAAAACCTAGAAGTAAATTAAGCCAAAGGTAAAAAAATATATAAAGATTATACTAAAGATTATCTAGAATTAAATCGCTTCTATACGCTATCTATAATATAGGTTAATATATACGAAGACGATAATAGCCCGAATTTATTTAATTAAAGGTAGGAACTACCTAAGGTAGAGAATAATAATAATAATAATATTAAAGCGAAGCCAAGGAAGGTTAAGGCGTTTTTCGATTATATACTATAAATAAATAACCTATATTTAACGATAAATATTCGTTTAATATATTTATCTAAAGAGAAGATATACCTCTATGAATATTATATACGTATTAGAGTAGTAATATAAGATATTATAAATTAATTAATTTTTTATTCCTATTTATTAAGCTAATTAATATTACACGTAGAATTCAAATAAACCTCGAATTATTATTATATAATAGGATTACCTCTAAGATATCTAGAGCGAGTAAAATAATCTATACGAGATCGAAAACGAATTTTAATTTAAAGATATAGGTCTAGCGGCGAAGTTAATAAATTAAAAATAAATTATAAAACGCCTAAACTAAAGGAGAGAATATTATAAAAGTCGCGAATGAAATATAAGAAAGGATAAATAAATAAACTATTAATAAGAGACTTTCTATAATAAGAACGATAAGGGGTATAAATATATAAAGAAGACTATAAGAAATAAAGCGGTCCCTAGTAAACGGGGCGAAGAAGGTAAACGAGGTAATATATAAGAAAACTATCTAACACGAGGCTATAAGATCCATAAATTCTATATAAGAGCTATATATAAATATAATAATAACGGTTTCTTTTTCTCTCTCTACTCGTAAGCCTAAATTAAAAATACTAATATAATTAAAGAATAAACGATATTAATATTCTTATTAACGTATCCTAATACTAAAGGGAATTATATAATAGTTTATTTATAACTTTTATTATAACCGAGCTCTGTCCCGATAAGGTAGTATTAAACCGTAGATATAACACACTAACGAGATATAGGCGGGACGGGGAAATAGTAAAAATTAATATAAATCTCTATAAATATATTATATCGTATCGAAAATAACGCGTAAAAAATATTAGGCGAATAGTTTAGCCGGGGTACGAAAATTAACGAAAGTAAAATTAAAATCCCCGTAACCTACTCTAGTTATATTATAACTAGTTATAAAAGATAAGGGTCCTATATAACTAGCGTTATTTTTAGCCTTTTAATTACGGTTTATTACTTTCTTTTCGGCTTCCTTTTATTTCATAAATATTAAATTTATATATATTTTCTAACGAGTATAATCGTATTCTAGAAACTCTCGACGTTCTTTATAATATTCCTAAAAAGATACTTTAGTCTCTTAAAAGTCGGATTCCGTTAGCTTTTTAAAAACTTTAAATATTAATAAAGAATTCTTTACTTCTTTAAGATACTAATAAATTTTCGCCCTCCGTCGAAGTTTAGGGTTTATCGATATCTTTTTTATACCCTTAAAGTCCCTTTTCTATTATTTTAAATATTATTAATATATTCTTTTCTATTTTTAATACTTAGGCTCTAATATTTTTAACCGACCTAAACTCCTCTCCGCCCTCCGTTAATAATTATTTTTTACCGAAATCGATCTCGAGCTTAATTAAAGTATTGAATAAAAGTTTAATATAGATTACGGACTTCCTATCGAGGTCGGAATTTAAAGATATTAACGATAAATTATAACGGATAATTAAAGATCCTTATATCGTTAATCTCTAGTTTAATAAACGTCGTTTATTAGATATAATTAAATTTCGAAAGGGTTTAAGCCAGCGGTCCCTAGCTATCGAGTATAATTAATAGGAATATTATATTTATAACTCGTTAAGAGTTAGTAAACTAGCGGAAGATTTATCGACTATATAAAAGAAAGCCGCCGGATATATCGAGGAGTATATAAATCTTAATAACCGATTTATAAATAAATAAATAATAAAAACGGGGATCGAATATAGAATTAAGATATTTATCCTCGAAAGGTTATTTAGTAAAAGGGTAATCTCTACGATCGTAAACTTTAAATATATACGTTTTCGAGTCGTTAAGTTTAAAGAGCTTAATTATTTAATAAAAGATATAAACTAAACGGGATAAATTATAGAGCTAGTAGAAACTAAAACGGACTAGCTTAATAACTACTAGAGTTAATATAACGATACGTATTTAGTACTGAAATTAGCGCCATTAATTTATATATAGTATAGTATAATAATATATCGCGAAAGAAGAGACCGCGTACGCCTTTATTAAAACTAAATAAAAAACACCGCCGGTTAGATTAAATAATAATTTATTATCTACTCGGTAGTCCTTCCGAGAACTAACTCTCGTAGTATTAAAATACTTTATAATTTAGAAATTAGATATTAATAACGGTATAGGAAAGGGGTAATAGTAGTAGCGAAACTAAATAATCTCGGATAAATATTTCGAGTGCCGTTATATATACGTAGATCGTCTAAGGTATTTTCGTCTACTAACGATTATAGAAGTCTAAATAACTAATATAATAATCGCGTAAAGTAATATTCAGAATAATCTTATATATTTAGATATTAGCGGAAGCGGTATATTACGTGAAAATACTAGAATATAAAGATAATAAATTTCTAAAAGTTAAAATAATATAGATAATACGAATACTACGTAATAGATAACGGACTACGAACCCTATATTAACTTATTACCTTATATTAACCTCGCGGTATTTATAAAATCTAATCCTCTACCTCTCCTAAATAAGAACTTAATATATTAATTTATAATACTTTTATCTAAGAATATAATATATCCCGACGATCCCGTAGTATTTACCTAGGTTAACTATTCACCTTTCTTATAAAAGACCTCGGGGTTTTCATATAATCTCGTAGTATTTATAAAAGAAAACCTTCTATCTCTTTTATATAAGAACTTAATATATTTATACGATCCCGTAGTACTTATATAAACTAACTCTCTACGTCTATTATAAAAAACCTTAGGGTATTTATATAATCTCGTAGTATTTATAAAAGATAGTATTCCTCCCCTCCCACCCGATGATTTACGGTTTAGGTTCGACGTACTAGAGTTTATATCGTATAATTCTTTCGCTATATCTTTATAATAGCCTTCCTTCCCCGTATAATACTAGATATCGAAACGATTTAATAAATTATAACGACGAGTAGGTTTAATACTAAACTAACTTTAACCCCTTTAATAATATATATAAACGACTCGGGTTTTAAGGTTTACCCTAAGATAATTAACGTTCCCTCGAGGATCCGAATTAGAACTAAATTAACGGAACCGGTAAGATTATCGAGTAATATAATATAAGATAGAAGGATACGTAAAATACTATATATACGGCGTCGTAAATATATTTAGACTTTATTAATTAGGATTATATAATTTATTCTAACGAAATTACTTTATTATAAATACCTAATTTAATAAAGAGTGGCTAGGAGGCTTCGTCGAGACCCGGGTTATCGTATATCTTTAACTTTTTACTCTTAATACGGTCCGCTACCTTAAAATACGCTTTAATAAACCATTTCTTAAACTTTAATAAAATTTCCTTAACTTTTTTACTCTTTAGCTTTATTTATTATAAATATTTCTCGCCTTTAACCGATAATATAGTAACCCTTTTTAAAAATAAATAATAATCGGTAGGGGTTTAACGGTTAAAGAAGTACGGCCGCTCGATCTATAGAAAAATAATATAGGGTTTCTTTCCGATATCTTTAACTTATCTATAAAAAAATAAATATTTAAAAAAAGATATCCTTTAAGTAATAGTTATAATCTTTATCTAATAGATATAAACGCTCGTAGAACTCTCCCGATAATATATTAGCGAGTCGAAACTTCTTAATTATAAAAGGAGCTACGATTTACTATTTATAACTTCTTATATTAATATATATTAAAGTATATATATAGTTTCACTAGTAATACCCAAACTCTTTATAATTTATTAGAGGTAAAAGCGGGGCGTAATTAATACGCTAAGGATTTTTATTTAGTAGAGGTTCGGTTTAATTATTTATTTTATAGTTTTAACGCGTTTCTTTTAATCGCTAGTAGGTAGCTAGGCGATCGAATATATAAAATTCTTACTATTTAATTTCCTACCGCCCTAAGTTTCTCGATATAACGGTGATTATTTAAAGTCTTTTATCGTTAGATATAAATATAAAGTATAGTTCCTCGTATATATTTTTAAATTAATTTATCCCTTCTCTACTCTTTAAGAATCCTATTAATTTAACTATTAGATTTAAATAGGTTAGAGCTCGTCTTATTTTTCTACTATTTATTTAATCTTCTTAATACTCTTATAGATCCTAACTTCCGTTAGAAGAGTTCTTTAATTACTAGCCTTTTACGACTCTTAATCTTAATATCCTTAGTTACCTATTATAAGTTCGTTTATAAAGTCTACCGGTAGTATCCTTCGGCCTATTTATATCGGTCTTATTAAGATAGAAGAAGATATATATCTACTCTTTATAACTTACTTATCTAGAGTATTATTATATATACCTCGATACCCTTATAGAGATAATTTATAATATACCGACCCTACTACCGGTACTAGAAATTAGGATAATAGTAAAGATTAAGAATATCTCCGTAATAAAGATAAATTTCGTATCGAACGTTAAGACTCTAATAGAGATGGACTTTATAAAAGGTTAATAAATATTATTAAAAAAAGTATTATTTACTATATTATATCCTATTATAAATTAGTAGACGTTATAAAGTTTTAATCGGAGGAGGGGGGCGTTTTAAAGAGTTTAATATACCCTTCCTAAAACTCTAAATTTAAAACCTTATAGTTTAATCTACGTATTTAAAAGATATTAGGCTTTATAAAAAGACGATAATTCTTACTTAATTATATATATAAAAGATAGGTAATAACGAGCCGTTAATATTCTTTATTTCTAGTATTATTAAAACTTAGAGGTAATAATATCGTAGCGGAATATTATATCTTATTAATCGTTATGAAAATTCTCGCCTAATCTTCTTTTATTATTTTTGGTACGAGCCTATAAGATACCTAGTTATAATAGTATTAAAAATTTCATATTACCCACCGCCCTCGTAGTACTAATTTAGTCTACGTTATAACTAGGATATAATAAAAGGGTGAAATTATAGGCCTAGGTAAATACGGTACGATCTAATATAATTTTATATCGACCGCTTTAAATTAGGCGAAGGGTATATAGTTAATATATAGTAAAGATATCTACCTAAAAAGTAGGCGGATAAATTAAAATCCTTTTCGTAGTAAAGAAAGAGATTTATATAAGTCTTTATATATAGTTTATTAAAAGCCCGAGACCGGCGTATATAGCTTCGCCTTTTTTATATAAAGATAATTAAAAGAAGAACCTATAAAGACCTATATAATAGTAAATACTATATAAATACTACGAAATTAGTTATTTTATTCCTAATATATTATATAAACGTCCCCTTAAGAGCCGACTTAAATACTAGAATACTCGTTAAAAGTATAATATTAATAGAGTCTAGAAAAAAGAAAGATATCTAGTTTATCCTAAATTAATTTCCTCGACCTCGGTAATATACGTACGTTCTATAGGATCCGTAGTAGCGCGTCGTCTTTAGATTTTCGCTTTATAGGGGCTAACGGCCGTAAATATCTTTATTAATATAACTAGCCCCCGTAGCTCGTACTCTCGGCGATAAAGAAATAAAAACGGTAAATATAACCCTTAATTCGAAACTACGCGGGACGCCGTATAATTCTTATTAATATAAATAAATTAATAAAGGTTTAGGGGAATAATATAATCGAACTTTATAATAAAAAGACCTTAAAGGAAAATATAAAGAGAATAAAAATTCCTTAATATATATAAATACTACGGTTATTAAATTTAGCGACGTAAGAAAATTAAATAATTTATATTAACCTACCTTTATAACCTTTAGCGCTTTCTTAGTAAAATTTTAACCGATAAAGGCCTCTTTTTATACGACTAGGCTTTATTCGTTCCATCTATAACTAATATAATAATATTCGTTATCGTCGTCCATTATAGTCTAAAGACTAAAATAACGGAAATTAATTAAATCGGAGATTATAATCGATTCGGTTAATTCCTAAAAAGGCCTCTCCGTTAAAGACTCGAAGGAGTAGGTATTTATTAAGAAAATCCCTACTAAAGCCGTATTAATCTCGTTTATATAGAAGAGTTAATAGTATATAGCGAGTACCGCTAATTATAGTAATCTCCCCTTAAGTAATCGATCTTAACTCTAAAATAACTTCCGAAGAGGCGCGATAATAAAGTCGAGAGTATAATAAGATTCGGAGTATACGGTTAAACTACCTAGCGATATTTATTAGGGTAATAATACTCGCTCTTATTATTTTAACCGTTAGATATAAGGTTATAAAAATTACTAAAGTATTAAATAAATAAAGGGATTCTGGCTCTTTAACGTTTATTATTAAAATTAATAAATAAATTAAAGAAGCGGAAAATCGAGTTTATAAATATTACTAAAAAGTACCTTTATAACTAGGTAGGATATATATTTAGATATATAAATACTACTATCGGTAATACGTAAATATAATAGCGGACGAAATCTCCTACCGAAACTACGTAATAATTAAGTATATATTATATTAAGTCTTCGAAGGTAATTATATAAAATCGTTATTAACTTTACCGACTAAGGATAACCGTAAGACCGTTAGGTATTTAATTCGTAGTCTAATATAGTCCAAAAAGCGGCTATAAAATTAAAGAAGGAGTAGAAAATAACGATTAAAACTAATCTAGGATTTAATCTTTACTAAATTTAATAATAAATTACCGAGTATTAACTCCGGCTAATTTAAATAGTATTATAAGGACGGAAACCCTACGATTATATAAAATAAAATTAATTAAACTTCTATCTAGGTATGGCCAAAACCGTATAAATAAAAATATAACAGAGAAGTCGTAATTTTAAAAGATCCTATCTCCCTCTTCCCTTCGAGTATATAGATTCATTAATCTTATCGTATTATTAAATAATAATATAGATAAGGCGGGAGAGTTTCGGAGCGTAGACGACGACGTTAAAGATAATAATAGTATAAAAAGTACTCTAAATATACTAGAGTAATAAAAGAGGATAAACGTAGCCGCGATAACGTTAGGTATATTTAAGGAATATCTAGTAATAAAAAGAGAGGAATATAAAGAACGGAAATAAAGGTTAAAAAAACTTTAATTATCTATTATTTCCCCTAGAAACGCTTATTATAATAAGGAACGCTCTAATATAATAATATTTATTATAACTTAAAGTCCGCTCTACCTTCGTATCTTCGCTTAGATAAATTAAAGATCGTTATTATATTCTTTCGAGTTAATAGGCCTAATTAGGTAAAGGCTAAACGTATTAATCCATAAAACCCTATATTTAACCTTTAATAGCTCCCGAATTAGGAGATAAAAATTTAAATACCTCCGGATTTAAAAGATATATATTTTTACCGAACTAGAGGTTTACGTTATCTCTTCTTAATATCGAAAATCCTTTAACTTTAACCGCACGAGACTAATTTATTCGGCGTATTTTAATAATATTCGGCTTCTAGGTATTAATAACGTAATAATTAAAACTTCTCCAAAACCTAATAATATATAAATATAAATATAACTGGATACGACCTTAATAATAATAAATACCTCCGATAAACTAGAGAAGAGTTATATATAGCTAGTTAGTATCGATCTTATAAGAATATAAGATATCTACTCTACGGAATTCTTAGGCTAGAAGACTTAGTGAATATAAAAGATTTTAATAATCGTAAGGCTAACCTTATTAACGCTTAATTTTTATATAATTTATTATCGTTTATTAAATCACCTCTTTTAGGAGGAAGATATATATTTAATAATATCGGATATAAATTATAAATAACGTAACCGGCGTATTAGTTTAACCGTCGTAGGAGATAAACAAAGGTATAATAAATACTACTATTAAATTTATAATATTCGAACCGAAAGCTCTTTATCTCCCGTATCGGGAGTTACCTTAATTTTTTAGTTCCTAAATTAAGAGTTAGGAAATACGCGTTATATATAGTTAATTAATAGGAGAGCTAGGACTTACTAGTAATAAAGACTATACTCGTCGCTCGTCTTCTTTATTAGTTACTCTCTCTTTATTATATTCTAATTAGATATAAGGCGTGTCGGTTAACGACTAAAAAAACGATTTATATCGTACGTAATAAGGATATTAATAGTATTTAATTATAAAATAACTTCCTTTTAAAGCGCCTTTACTAATATAATTATAATTAAAACCGATTAAGACTTTTACGCCTAGTATCTAAAACCGTTACTTTCGAATTTAAAGTATTATCGTCTTATTTTACTCTAGAGCCGTATCGATAGTCTATAATTTATTATAGATTAATTCTCTTCTCTTTCGTTATATTATTAACCTAGGGTAGTTATAAGGTTTATCTTTTATTCGATAAATTATAAATAGCTCCTATTATATAATACTAGTAAATATCAACGGATCAGCCATTACGATATAGATGAATAAAGTAGACCGAATATTATTAATATTATCTTATAGAAGTTCTAAATACTTTCTCTATTCTTATTAGGCGGTTTTATAATAAAGAGAATCGAGAATATTACGACGTAATTAAATTTTAATACTACTCCCTCGGCGGACTTTATAAACTACGTTATAGTTTTTAAGCGGATATACTTTATAACTTTATAAATCTATTAATAACCTCGACTTAACGATAACTTCTACGACCTCTCCGAGCGTCGAATAATTAATATAATATATTAAAACGGATAGCTTTCTTTATCTAAAAGATATAGCGAAGGGTATATAAATTAAGGATTTCGGAAGGAAATAATTTCCTATTATAATTAATAAAGGGATAAACTTTTATAAAGTATATATCTTTTATAACCCCGTATATAGGTATTATCCCTATTCTCTCTACCTTATTTAATATACCGAGTAGCGAATTTCCGGGATCTTAAAGTCTATTTTTAATTATTCCCGCCTAAGAATATTCACTATCCTTTATTCTTTCCCGGGCTGCGCGTATAATTTCTTTATTAATAAATCGGAACTATAAAGTCTTATAATCTAGATATAGAGCCGTAGGTTATAGGCGATTTATTATAAAAAATCGTATTATCTACCTCTACGACCGTCTAGAATATATAACGGGATATTTAAGATTCCTTATAAATAACTAACGAAGGGTTCCGACCTAATTATAATAGATATAAAGGAAGGGGGCTTATAGGCTTCTTTATATATTATATAAGAATCTATAAATTAAATTTATATTAAAGTTATACTAGACCCTCGTCTAGGATTTACTATCTTTAAAGAATTCGTAGTTACCTTCGTCTTCGTAGTATAGGAACTTATAGATGAATAGTAAAATATAACTACTATACTCGCTCGAGTTAGATAGGAAAATCGTAGAAATTAATAATTTTTCACCGAAGATCGGAACGAATTTTATATTTCAGTTATAAAGGAAGTCTATAATACGGATCGGTTATTATATTACTCTAATACGTATTACGTAACTATTTAATAATATAATAATATAGAGATATATTAAGGTAGTTATAATATAGCGTATAATTAAAGCGCTAAAATTTATTTAATCTAGATTATTCCTCGAGCCAAGCCCCTAATATAGTCTATCTCCTCTTAATAACTTTAACTAAAATATATTAAGCTCCTATATAAACTCCCGGATAATATCTAAAGTATTCCGGTAACTTATAAATTTATAAATAACCCTAACGATATAATAAAACTAAAATACCCCGGGAAGTAGTATTATCGGGTAAAGGATATACGAGATTAAATACTTCGTTTAATAGGATCGGAGCCTCCCCTTTAAATATATTATAAAGTAAAGGCGTTACTTATTAGGACCCGGAGTTATTTAATAGATATACCGGGCTAGTTATAAAGCTTAGTATTTCCGTATTTATTATATTATAATACGAAGGTAGTATCTACCCGGGAATAACGTAGTTCGTTAGATATATTAAGGTTATTACTAAACTAGATATCTCGGTAGTATTTATATTATAAAGGGAAGGAAGTATTTACCTAAAAGTAACGTAGTTTAGCTAGTATATAAGGTTATTTATAAAACTCGGTACCTCCTTCGCTATCCTATCGTAGAATAACGGAATCGGTAGGCTATATATTATAGAATTTAATAAATAAACCGGGTTATCTAAGAAGCCGGGAGACTCCCCGTAAAGAATACTACTACTTTCGCGGATTACTACTAGAGGCGGTATTAAGGGCGAGAAAATATCTTTTATTAATCGTATAATATCCGTTAAATTAAATATAGAGCGATCTTCTAGAAGGTATATCTCGTTTAACTCGGAATCGTTATTATCCGCTTTATTATAATCAGCCTCTTATTATAGAGGGGGAAAAATTAGAGTATTTATAAACTCATTATACTAGATATTATAGCCTCGGGTTAAGATACTATCGAAGAAAGCTTTAACGAAAAAGACGTTATAATAAAAAGCGAGATTAATAATTACTCGGTCTTATAGAGTACTATTACTACGGAGATATTTATATCTATCTAAATCTAAATCTAAGAGGTTATTTATAGTATACGTTATATTTATATACCGTTAAAGACTAAACCAGGTCCTATACTCTTTACTATACTTTTCGTATCTTATACTATAATATTTATAAGCGAGATTTTTATATTCCTCGTCCTTTTATTATAAATATTTAAATAGCCTATCCGATCTCTTATACGACTTTTTATAAATTAAGTAAATATATTCTTTTAAAATCTTCCGCTTTAAAGCCTCGTTCTCGCTCTTTAAGGACTAGTTTTTTTTTTTTAATACTTAAATCTTACTCTCTAAAGACGGAGTACGATTATTAATATATTTCGGCGGTAGTTTAAACTACCTTCCCTTACGAAGTACCTTTCTTTAAGATTTAATCGGATCTTTTCTATTAAATAATTCGAGAGTTATCTAGTTTCGTTTTTAACGGTAAGGATAAACGTTCTTTATAACGTAGGTTATTAGAGAGCGATTAAGTAGGTAACGTAGGTTTAAATTTAAAATAATAAAACGGGGCTATTTTATTATAAAAACTTTTCGAGCGCTAATAATAACTAGTTTAAATATTAAATCTAATTATATTAACCGAGTTTATATACTTTTAAACTATTACCTCGGTTTCTACTTTTAATAACGCGGGGCGTTAAATCTCCGTAATTAATAACTTTACTTTTAAATAAAAAAGCGATTATATCTACGCAGGATTATATTTAGCCGCCGAAAGGGGTAATTAAAAGATAATTATATTATTAATTAATTAAAGAGCTAAAGCGTCTTTAATAAATAAATAGGGCCGTACACCATTAAATCTTTCCGCGTAATTAGGTTATAAGGAAGCGATCAAGCTTTTAATCGACGGAGGGGTATTAATATCGGCGGTCGATAATACCGGATATATAGCGCGTAATTTAGTAGAAGAGACGGGTAAAAAACGTACTATTAAAACTTTAGACAGTGAATAATCGGTAGGTTATATATTTAAAAATTAAATTATTCTTTTAACTCCGTTATCTTATTCCTTTTTTTATCCTAAAGTTAAGTCTAATAAAAAGAAATACTAAATAAAGAGGGCGCTTAAATTAATATTTTTTAAAAGAAATAAAATAAATAAATCTTATAATTTCGTAAGGTTTTAGTCGACTCGCGACTAATCCTTAAAATACTAAATCTATTAATCTTTAATTAATCTTACGGTATATTAATTAACGAATTTATAATTACGCCTAGTCCCTTAGGCTAGAAGAATGTTACTATCTTTAAAATTAATTCCGAATCCGATATTAATAGTAAATTAAGCCCTCTACTATCTAAGAGGAAAAGATTATACGGATCGATATAATCTATATTAAATAAATTCTTAAGAATAATCTTTTATTCGAAAGATTATATTATATCCTTTAGATACTTTAACCTTAACGAGGTATATAATATTATTTAAGATACCTATATTAGACTTCTAAGGTAGATCGATCCTAAGGTTATAAAGAGAATTATTAAGTTTAATATAAAGTATTAAAGTAAAATTATTAACTATTTCTTAATATTAACTAAAGAACTCTGCGAGAACCTGGTCTTTTAGTAAGTATAGAAAGTTTTTAGATATCTTTAATAAACCCTATACTACGATATAAACTTATATATCTATCGAGTATTCTTCGAAGAAATATAACTAAATAAATCCTACGCTAGGAGTAGGTTAAACCTAGTATATTTAATAATAAAATAATAAACTTAGTTTACGAGAAGACGTATATATACGTAGAAGAATAAAAGAGTAAAAGTAGTAGATTTATTATTAGATAGGCTCGTATTAAAAAGATTTTAAAGATTATAAAGAGGAGGATAAACTCGTATCGATAAAATTATAAAGGGGAGGGTAGGCTTATATCGATAAAATTATAAAAAAAAGAATAAACTCGTATCGAAAAGATTTTAAAGGGGAGGGTAGGCTTATATCGATAAGATTATAAAGAAGAGGATAACCTTATATCGAAAAGATTTTAAAGATTATAAAGGGGAGGATAAAAGAGTAAGAGTAAATATTTTATTATTAAATAAATATATATCGAGACGACTTTAAAGACCTTAGATAAATTATAAATAAAAGAATAAAAGAGTTAAATAATATACGAGTTTAGTAATATCCGATTATCCGTCCGTTTAAAAGATAAGATAAAAGCTACCTTCCTTATAATCCTTTAAATATAATTTATAAGTACGGAAATATTAGTTAAATCGTACTAGAAATTTAATTAGAGCACGAATTACTAGTAAGAATAACGATATAACTAATAATGATTATATTACTAGATAATGGGTAAATATAAATATACTACGCCCTAAAGTATATATTAATCGTATATTCCTACTCTTTCTTCTAATTATACTAAGGAAGTATAAATATTAAAGATAAAGAAGTAAATATTAAAAGAGGATATAAGATTTAAATTTTTAAAGGAGGAAATAAGGTTTTAAGGGAGATATAAACTCTAAGAGAGGAAATAAGATTTAAAAAAAAAGAGAGGTTTAAAAGAGATATAAGTATTAAGGGAGGAAATAAGATTTAATCGAGGTATAAATATAATATATTCCTACTTTTTCTTTTAATTATATTAAGGAGGTATAGGCGTTAAGGGAGGAAACGAGGTTTAAAGGAAGTATAAACGTTAAGGCTTTAAAAGAGGTATAATTATAATATATTCCTACTCTTTCTTTTAATTATACTAAGGTATATATATTAAGGGAGGTATAAGCGTTAAGGCTTTAAAAGAGAAAATAAGGTTTAAGGAAATAAATCTAATAAAGTAGTATAAAGGCCATAACGATAATTATTAAATCTTCTATATCTTATCCTTCGTTTAATAAATATTCTTTAATATAGATCTATTTAATTACTTTTATACTTAAAGCGATATACTATAGGAAAGCGCCTAACGGAAAGAGAAATAAAATAATAAGAAAGATAATAATAAAGTCGTCTTTAAATAATTCGTATATACCCTAGGTACCTAGAGTAAGGACGGTAATAAAGATAAGATTTACTAGAAAGACTATAACTTTCTTAAATATATTAATTAAATTAAAAAGTTAATAAGACTATAAAATAAAAAAAGAATAAAAGATTAAAAGATAAGAAAAACCTTAGTAAATAATCCTTAAATAGAAGTAATAAACGCTTAGAGTAATTTTAAAAGCCGTTTAAACGAGGCGCACTAAAGATCGATAGACTAAAGAAATATAAAGCGGGTCCTTTCCCTAGTCGAAGGCTAGGGCGTACTCGATTTAATCTAGGTATAATAATTATTATATTCTCTAAATTATATAGATCGTCTATAATTTAGCTATTAAATTAGCGCTCTAGCGGGAGGAGTTATACCTTATATTTTCGAATTAACTATATCCGACGCGGTTTATTATTTATAGGAATTAATTCTCGAAGCGTATAGTACTTCGCTTAACGAAATATAATATATTTTTTATTTAACCCTCTAGCTCTTAGGACGATAAGGGTCTTTTATTAAAAATACTAAAGAACTTTTATATTTACTCCCTCTAGTATTCCTCTACTTTTATTTTATTAATACTTTCTAGGTTTATTTCAGCCTCCTACTATTTAGGTTATTCGTTATAAAGGCGAGTATTAATATTAGATTTAATTATCTCGTTTATACTTAATAGTCGCCTCGTTTTATATAATTACGCTACTCTAGGTAATAAACTCGTATACGGCGTATATTAAAAGCGCTAAGCCTTTATTATATCTACGTTTAATAATCGCCTTATTTTATAAAATCACGTTACTTTAGGTAATAGACTCGGGCTATAGATTTAAATATAGGATAAAATAGAAGTAAACGAGTTTTAATAGGCCTACCCGTATATTAATAACTAAGGTTTATAAGAACCTATAGAGCCGACCTTATAAGTTAATAATTATATATAATAAATAAGGCTGAGCCTATAAAGGGGGTATAGTAAGAAATTTACTATATAAATACTATTAAGATAAGAACCTCGATATTCTCTTCGAAATATCCTTCGTTAATTACTTTAATAAGTACGTGGAAATAATAATACTTTTAAATATAGCTCTTACCTATTACTATCTTCTATCCGTAAATTAAATTAATTAATTTTTCTTTATAATAGACTCTTTTTTATTACGGCTAGTTTTCTTTTTACTAAAATACCTAACTAGTATCTAATATCATAATATTTAAAATAAACGGCGATTTATAGTATCTCTAGGAATCTAAAGTCCCTAAGATAATTATCTAGTTCTAGTAAAAGCGCCTAAAATAAACGAGATAAGATTTAAAAAGAAGATAAGGTAATCGTAGAGTTATCGAACTAAGATAAAAATAATTCTTAGGAGGGTAGTACGGCGCAGAAGAAATAATAAATAAATCGGAAATCTACTAAAATACGAGCCGGAGAAATACGGTAGAAGGTCCTTAAACGGTAAAATAAAGAAATTAAATACTCTCTCGATAATTATAATTTATAATAAAGAGACCTAGGTTTTCGCTTCGAATATAACTTCGAGTTACTCGATATATACTTCTCGATTTTTTTTCTTAGTAGTTATAATATCCTTTATATTAATATACTAATAAGGTACTAGAAGTCGATTTAATTTATTCTTAAAGTTATTTATATTTAAAAACTTTAGTTAAATATTTCGTCCCTATAAATTAAAAAGCCTAGTAGTCGAATCTAAAGTATAAAAGTAGAAGAAGCTTCTAATTTCCTACACTCTCCTTATAGTATATACGCGCGGTAGGTCGTCGTTATCTCTCTATAACTTTTATTTATTCTATAGTTTCTCTTCGTATTTAAAAGCTTCTATAAACTCTTTATAGACTTTATTATATTCCGTAAAATACTCTTTTATTAAATAATCTACGCCCTAGCCGGTTAATTAATAGGGAGGATTTTATATTTATATCGGTAATAAATATACCCACTCTAGGTCTATAAGACGTTTAATATATTATTACTCGTTAACGTAGACGTTACTTTAATGGATATCCGTAAAGGTAAAGAGGAAAGATTTATTACGAAGATCGCGATTTATAAAATAAGGTAAAACCGTGTATATTCCCGTTATAACGGTTATTTAGGCTCGGTAGTCCGGTTTATTATTAATCGAATTAGATTAATATCGTAGCCGACTATCGTAATATACTAAAAGATTAAGTATATACGGTTCTACGGCGGTATAAGTATCCTCTTTAATAATATTAATTAATATCTCTTTATTTTCTAACTTTTAGAGTCGTAGAGTTAAGAGCCGATTAACGAGATTTAATACTCCTACGTTATCTAGAATAAAAGATTTAATCCGCGCTAATAATATTCGACCTAATAAAAGTATTATTCGAGATAAATTTTTAAATAAATTAGTTCTCCGATTTTTATCTTATCGTTTCTTTTTTTAAAACTCCGATAATATAACCCCCTCGTTTTCTTCGATATATTTAATAAGGAGGTATCCCGGCTTTAGGCTATATAACTAGCGGCGGTAAAAATATAAATATAAAGAAGGATAATAAAATAAAGAGCGTAATTACCGGCGAAAATATTCTATAAAGCGGACGTACTATAGTATATTCCCTAATGATATAAACTATAGAAAAGGTATTAAGCTATAAGTTTCCGAGTACTAGGATTCGTATTATTTATATATTAATTATTATAGAAAGTAAAGCCTAGTAATTAGGGAATAAGAACGTCGAGGTAATTCCCTTAAATCTAAATATATATAGCGGCTTTATAATATAGCTTCTTTTCTATATTACTAAAGAAGTCCTCCTCGCCTATTTTATATAGTAAAGGAAATCTAATTATAACTCGTTTTTCTAGATACTTTTTCTAGTCTTTAATTTAACTAAATAAATATATATTAAAGCTTCCGTAGATCTAGTCGTTTAAAGATATAAGATAATAACTTCCCTTTTCGCTTAAATCTAGGTAATATAATACGATAGCCTCGATCTTAATATTATAATCGAGGAGATAAATTAAAAAGTTAACCCTTTTATTCTAGTAGGTTAATCGCCGGGATATATCCTACTCCTCTTTAAGAACTATATCTAGTATAATCTCGCCGTTAAGGGTTCTTAAAGTCGTTACGCGAGTACTAGAGTCCGTGGATATAGCTCTAAAATAATATAATAATAATAGAAGTCTTATTAGGAAAGTACTTTTAATATTAAGTATTATTATTTATTAATAACTAAAATCTTACTGCGCGCTAAAATTAATATTACGAGACTACCTCCGGCGGCGGCTCGGACGATTATTCGGTAATTTATATAAAGCGGCCAAGCGATTTTTATATTTTAATTATTAAAACTAGTTATTAGAATTATTAAACTTAAATTATAATAAATACGCTAGTTTAATATAACTACCGTAGCTCCCTTCTAGGCAAATATCTTTAGTATTTATTAAACGAAATCGCTATCTTCTTAAATATCTACTAAGCGGTTATAGTACTTTATATTTATATATAAATCTTCCGGCTATATCTTCCGAAGACGAGAAATTACTAAATATATATACGAGTATATTTTAATAGATAAAACGCACTAGCGTCGTATTTATTACGAGAATATTTTAATTATACCTTAATTAAAGTAGGTATCGTAATATCTCTAATATATTCTTAGAAGGGAGGAGAGAGAATTAGCCGTTTAATATAATATTATTCGTTTATATTATTAAATAATTATATCAAAATTCATTATACGATAAATTATCGCCCGATTACTTTTAGAACTCGGGATTTTACTATTACCGTAGTTATCCCGCCTTTCTATTTATATATAAGTCGAGTATTATCTACTATCGAGTTATAATATCGCCGAAAGTTAATTCTTCGCTCGTCTAACTTTATTAAGTTTTTATCGGTCCATCGATAATAGGATATAAATTTAATTATATAGTTTAAGTTTTAACTATAATCTCTATTCTCTTAAAAAGTCTAATTATATTATCTCGCTCTCGGTTAATTTAGTTAAATTACCCGTCTAGAAGCGTCCGAGGAAACTTTTAAAATAAAGAATAATTACCGCTATTAGACTATAGGCTAGTAAGGTCTATTATAGTATTAAAGATTTAACCGTATCGATACTAGGTCTACCGTACTCGCGGAAGAATATATATAATATTAAATAGGCGATAAATAAAGTAGGAACATTAATATAGTTTAAAGATACTAATTAAATTATATTTAAGGATATTTATATACCCGAGGCGGAAGTAAAATACACTAGTTATAGTAAACTTTATTCGAATCCTTATATAAACCGTCGAAAATAAATAGGTAGTTAATAGGACTATAATTAACTCTAAAAAGATATCGATTACTATTACTACCGCCTATCGCGCGATCTAGTAACGGTCATTAACTGGCGGTAACTAGGCAACGGTATTTAATTCTCTACCTCGTTTATATATTAAAAGATCTTTCCTAAATTAAATATATCTTTCGGTGAGTAACCGACGCTTATTATTAGTATTAATATAATAGTCCAGTAGCCGAGAATAATGACTAATGCGTTATATAGTCGCTAGGCTCTCTAGTGCCCTCTTATAAACACTATTCATAGGAATAAAACAGTACTATACTTTATAAAACCGAGCGATAGTAGTATTGATTATATAGAAGCGAATATAAACTAGAGATACTGTATTAATATAACTACGGATACTTTTTATTATTAAATACTATACCTTCCCTAGAGTCCCGAGTAAAGTAGATTATAAACTACTCGTACTTCTACCGGCGCCTCTATTAAGTGCGGTATAAATTATAGCCCATTATATAAGGCTAATAAGTTAGTATATTATTAATATATCTCCTACTCGTAGGTAGGGGCGAAATTAATATAAATAACGCCTAGGATAATATCGTCCAACGCCTAACGCTTTAACTTAATAATTAATCGTACGAAGAGGAATAAATAGGAGTAAATTAAGGATAAAGAAATCGTTATTTATAACGGTGTTTAGTAATCTATAGATATTTATTCAGAGAAGCGTAGATCCTTAACTACTAAAGACGATATTATTAAATAACGAGTAGGTATAAGGCGAGGTTCTTATCTAAAGATATCTTAAAGAATATTATAAATATCTCGTCTATATTTAATTAGATTAAGGTCGACGATTATATTAGGCCCTAAAGGTACTATAGCTTAAATAAGGAGCGCGCTTACGCTATATTATTAAACGGTAAAGGCGTGGGACGTAGGAGCGAGGCGAAAGAGAAGAGTAATACTATAATAGGCCCTCGTTTCTAGATAGTCTAGCAACCGCCAAATTAAGTCCCGGGTATCTCGATTTAATAGTTATATATATACCTGAAACGTTACTTAATATTCCTAATATAGAGAATAGAGTTTTATAGAGGCTTAAATAGGATATCCCTATTTATTATTTTTCTACTTATTCTACCAAATAATATTAGTGCTAGATTAATAATTTTATTAGAGGGTCAAAGTACTCTAAGAGTTATAATCCTTTATACTCTAAAATATTTACGATTAAGAATACTCTATCGAATAAAAAGTTTCTAGTATTACTAGTAGAGGCTAAATTACTAGTTTATACCTAAAGCTATATAAAGAAATAGTCGTAGTATAATATATAGGTAGTAGAGTAATAGTATAATTTAGGGTATTTATTATATCCGTTATTATTACTCTAAAGGGTTTAAGCCTATTTAATTAATTAACGGATCTAGTAAAACGATTATATTTTCGGGGAAAGAAGATTATTAATTTACGATAATAACGTAAATAATATTTTAATAGCGGATTAAAGTATCTAATCTAAAGCTATAACCGGGGAAACGGAATTTTATACTCGGGTCGTTAATCCGAGTCTAGTAATTTTCCTTCCCCGGCCCGTATTAATATAATTCTAAAAATTTAGGGTTAATTTAGTATTAATAGAAAACTCTTAACCTCTCTCCTCTCGGAATAATAATTATAAATATAAGAGTTTTAAATTCCTTTCTTACTAAAATTGGGAGGTTTAATAGTATATCGGCTAAACGTAGGTTCTAGTCATTATAGAAGGCTAATAAATTTACGATAGACGAAAAGTTAAGCTACTTTCTACTAACTAACCCCTATTCTAGCGGCGGGTACCGCGTATACCTAAGTTTTTAACTTATTTTCGCCTACCCCCGCCGTATACGAGTCTACCGTCTCTACTATAGAGTTTTATATTAAGTTACGTTAAATTACGATTATATCGTAAAGTAATTTCGCTAAACCCTAAACCGCGTTATCCTTAAGGATAAATATATTATAGAGTAAGAATAACTAATTTAAATCCGGGCTCGACGTATATTAAGTTATCGATATTATAAAAAGAGATATTAATAAAAAACTAGGTACCGAGTATAATTAATATAGTATAATATATATATGAAGGAAGTAAAAGCTGCGTCGCGATTTCTAGTTCTTTAGTATTTAGGGTTTTATCGTTATACTAGGATATTTATAAGAATATATCTTTATATTAATTATAATCTTAATTAGGTTTTACGGAGTCTAGGTTCGTATTAATAAAACTTCGGTAATAATAACATTTTATCGCTACCTAATAGAGGTATAATAGGGAGTATATAAATATTCCTTATTACTTATTACGGTATATTCTTCGTAGTACTCTATAAATACGCTTATCCTAATCCTTAGACGAGATATTAATCGATATTATAAACTATAGCTAAAATAACTAGTATTACTCCCATAGCGTAGAAGATTAAATATCGAATTAGGTTTATAGTAATCGCTAACGGAATCGATAAAGGAGGGTAATATTACTAGTACTCTAAATATACGGTTATTTAGAATTTATAAGGAGTAATAGTTAATAAAAGGCGTAGTTACACCGCCGAAGTATTAAAAGTTCCTATTATATACCGTTGGATATCTCTGCGTATTAGGCTGGTACGCCTCTTTAATAAGTACTTATTATACTACCGGTTAATAAATCCAGGCTATTATCGTCCTTACGAATCCGAATTATATAATTTATACTTAATAGACTACTTTATTCGCGTAGGCCGTCGTTATTATATCCATCTTTTTCAATATAATAATATTCCGAAAATTACTTATATTAGAGGGTATCGTTATATTTATTTATATCTTCGGGTTTTATATATTTATTATCGTCCTCTAGTATATATAATACGTGAAGGTTTATATAACCGGAGTAATAAGCGGATATTAACTAACCCTTACTATACTAGGGTAATAACTCCGAGGAGCGATTTATTTATATTAACTATATTTTCGTTTAATAACTAGTCTAGTTCCGGTATCGCTTCCTTCGTTAATATAAACGCGGTAATTAGTAATATTATCGGTACCGATTTAAATATCTATTTAGTAGAGGAGCTAAAAAATATTTTATAGATCCTACCTCGCTTAATAATAGCGATAGCCGTAATGAACTATATATTCGATTTTATTACTATTAGTATATTCGCCTAACTCGACTTCCAAAATCTAATATCGACTGACTTTTATATAGTTATATTAGTATTATATCTCGGTAACCTAGATAACGTAATTAACTCCCTAACTAGTTAACTATACGTCGAAGTACTCTTTAATACTACGCGATTATATAGTATTATAATTACTTTAACTACTATAATACTCGTCCTATTAACCTCCTACGCTATAAATATTATTATAACTAGTTTAAGGTAGTTATAATCCTTCGTTTATAACGGTAGACCCCTATTTAGTATATGACTTGCACGAGTACGACCGGCCTAGGATATATAAGTCTTTTATTATATTTATTTACGTTATTTTTTATAAATCGCTCTATACCTACTAACGGTACTTTAAGTCCGATGAACGTAATAACGGTTTCTTTAGACTTTACGATTATCCTCGCTTATATCGTAATTAGAAGTACTACTATATACGGAGTATTTATTATTTTGGTTAATTCCGGTCTTTTAAGTAGTTATATAATTTATATAATATATAAATTAGTTTAACGGTAGAGGTATATACAATTATCCTAAATAATAAATAAGTATTCTTTAAAAGTATATTCGCGGTAAATCTTTCCCTTTATCTCGATTTAAGCTTAGAAAAGTAGGTAATATTATTAATATTATAATTATATCTTTTTTATTTATCGCCTAGATTTTCTAATTTTTTCCTAGTGCACCGAATCCGACTAGGACGTTTATAAATTAGTAAATAACCGGCCAAAGTAATACCGGTATATAATATATATTAATTATATATTCTACTAGTAGGTCGATTATAATCTTTGGCGCGGTTATTATCTTTTTTACGATTTACTATATAACGACCGTACGGTATAAATATATAGGACTAGTTATATATATTAAGAGGGATACGTAAGAGAAACCGAAAGACTCTATATACGCGATTATAGGGAAAAAGTATATAGTTAGGGTCGAACGATCGGAGAGTAATATTTTAATTTAACGAGTCTAATACGTCCTCTTTACGAATTAATATATATTCTCGAATATAGGAAAATATAGGGGAGTAACGAGAGAGTAGTAAAAGAGTATAATAGAGTATAAGAGAGTAAAGGGGAGTATAGAGGAGTAAAGCCCTAAATTCGGGGGTAATATATATATTTATTATAAATATTAATAATAGGATCCTTATTTAGTAATCGAATAACTTAAAGTCCTAAAAGTAACAAGTTAAAGTCGGAAATTATTAATAACTTTTATAGAATACTTCTAATTCGCTAAGTTAGGTAATTCTAACCGCGGCTCTTTAACTAAAAAGGCTTAGTTATATATTATCTAATATAGGACCTAAATAAACTTTTAATATTAAAGACCTACCTAGCTAGATATAAAAGAAATAAGTTTATTTAATTATCCTTCGTACATTTAGAGGATATAAAGAAGTTAAATACTTATTATTCTTCCGCTTAGTATTTATTACCGGGTAACTATATCTCCCTAACTTTAAACTAGGATAATATATAACTTCGGTCCCTTATTTATAAAGCGTAATTATATTAGAATTTTACTAGTATGATTATAAAGCGGGGATAATCTAGATAACCTTATTAACAAAGATAACTTCTTTAATACACTATCTTTATATCGAGAATATAATAAAATAAGACTTAATTAAGAATATTAGAAATATTAATTCTCTTTACGAAACCTTTATGAGAGGATTAGGGAAGAGAGATAATATAGAAATAGTTTTTAAATATATAAAAGGATACTTTATATTTACTAGATTAATATTAATATTTTGACATCGTCACCCCCCGAGTATTCACTTCGATAGTTAGTAACGTAATTACTTTAGGTATAACCCCGTTAAATTTACTTCCTTAAATTTTATTTATTTAAACCTATACCTCCCTTCTCTCCTTCTTTTCTTTTATTATTTATATACCTCTCTTACTTCTATTACTAACCTCGATTAATATTAAACTAAACGTATTTACTAGGATAGATACCCGTATTAATATACTAAATCTACTCGATTAAGGAAGCGGACTTATATACGCGGTTATAAATATTATTATTTACGTCTTTAACGATAACTTTAAGAAGGGTTAATAATCCTCGACGCCTAAACCTCGCTTAATACTAGACTTTACTCTTTTATATTTATCGCTCGCTTAATATTAAACCCTTATTCGCTAGTCATACCTCCTTAACGTATTTAGGAAGAGTAGGAATATATATTTAATATACGTATTTAGTTATTTTTGATTTTTCTAGTAATATAGTTCTTACTAGTAATTCGTGCTCTAATTAAATTTCTAGTACGGTTTAACTAATTATTACGTGGTAGTTATAAGTCGTAAATCGTATATATACCGTTATTTAATTCGTATTATTACTTTACTCGTAAATCTCTTTTCCCTAAATAATTCTATATTTTAGAAGTTTACGTAGTTATTTAACACTCTTATTCTTATCTAGTATTAGAGTTTTTACTCTTACTCTCTTATCCTCCCCTTTATTTAGTAGTGAATTTTCTACTTTTACTCTCTTATCCTCCCCCCTGTCTAGTAGTGAACTTTTTATTCTTACTCTCTTATCCTCCCCCTTATCTAGTAGTGAATTTTCTACTTTTACTCTCTTATCCTCCCCTTTATCTAGTAGTAAACTTTCTACTTTTACTCTCTTATCCTCCCCCCTATCTAGTAGTAAACTTTTTATTTTTATTTTCTTATCCTCCTCTTTATCTAATAGGAATAAATCGCTAGTTAGGTCTAGACTAGCCTCGCGCTAGAATTTTAATCTCGAAAATAAAGGTAAACTACTATTTTTATAAATCGCTAGATACTCGAAAACTGCGCTAAGACCTTACTTTTATATAGGAAAAAGTCGACCGCTTAGGACCTTAGTTCTTTACTATTAATACTCTTATAACGTTAAATATTTACTCCTCGGTTTTATTAATATTCTAGCTATTATTATTATTCGTTTATATTATTCTACGGCCTCGTTATCGCTAGAGTTAATATCCCTAACGCTATTATTAAGGGAAATTATTAAGGCTCCGCGGTATCGGCCCGATTCCCGAATTAATTATAATACTTTTTACCCGTAACTACTCCGTAGTAGTAATACTACTTTCTAAGAGTTTAAGCCAAATCTATTTCGCTAGCGCCTTTATTATAATTATGGCCACGACCGATAACCTATATATATAAACTGGATTAAGATATTTTCGAATTAAAAAAAGTAAAAACTATAAAATCCGAAAATAATAAACGTAAAGTAAATATTTTAGATAAGTCTAATATCCTAATACCTTCTAATATCCTAGTACTAAAGAAAGCTCGTTTAACCGATATTATAATTATAAATACTAAAACTTATATTCCCTCCTAAGAGCCGTAGCGTCCTTCGTAAAACTCTTTAATAGGAATTAATCTACTAAAACTATTAAAGGGGAGACGCTTAACCGATCTCTAATATTAACTAAGGACCTCTACGAGAACCTTAGTCTTTTAGTAGATATAGATAATTTTTAGATATCGTTAATAAACCCTATATTATAATATAATTTTAGATATCTATCGAGTATTCTTCGAAGAAATATACTCGATATAATATAGGATAACTAAGTTATTTTTACGGTAGGAGTAGGTTAAACTAGGTATATTTAATAATAAAGTAATAAACTTAACTTTAAAAGAAGGTACGCGTATTTATAATATCGTAAAATCCGTATACGTATATACGTATTAAATAGATTTTAAAAAATTAAAGATACGTAACTTCCCCTAGAACTAATACGCTTATATCGAAAAGATTTTAAAGATTATAGACGGAAGAATAAAAGAGTAAAAATAAAAAATTCACTACTAGATAAACTCGTATCGAAAAGATTTTAAAAATTATAAATATATAGTTTCCCCTAAAATCTTTTAGTCTATATAAAGAGACTATTAATAATAATATTATCGGGGGATTTTAGGCTTATAAGCGCCTTTTTCTTAAAGAGACGGAGTACTCTCGATATTAACTTCGCTTTTACTATAGTAGCTACCGATATTATCCTTATTTTATTTTTATTAAAAAGCGCCGCGGCCTTTAATAGTCTCTAGTTAAACGCGCTAAAACGAATATTAAAGTCGTTATTATTATTATAATAACTACTCCCCTAAATAGTCTAAAGACTATACGGATCGATATAATATATACCGAATAAAAGTAGGTATCGAGTAAGGATTTAATATCGAGTAAGAAAGGTTATAAGTATATATACTAGGATAATAACCTAACCCTTTTTAAAATCATCGTTAAAGATATAAATAACGGTATTATAACCCGTATATAAATCCGCTTCCTTAGTCGAATAGACTCAATATATTAATACGGGTATTTATCTTAGTAAATACGTTTAGTTTAATAATAATAAAGTTAATAAAAATTCGTAATAAAAGTAAAAGAGATATAAGTTTAAAGAAATAAATAAGGAAGTAAAGTTTAAGGAAGTAAGATTTAAAGAAATGAAATTTAAAAAAATAAAGTTTAAAGAAATAAAGTTTAAGGAAGTAAAATTTAAAGTAGTAAAATTAACGGGGTAGTAACTAGTTTCTATATTCTAATTTATATTATTAATTATCGAAGTGAATATTTAGGGTATAGACTAATTAGAATTTTTATAGGCCCGTCGGTTAATAAGATCGAAATCTTTCGATTCTAGAGTAAAGAGAGAGTATATAAGAAATTAAAACCGTCCTAGGCTTTAATATATTCTAAATACGATTTAACTTAACTAGGTTTTAGCTATTAATTAATTATAAAGATTAGCGCGGTAAAAATAAATATATAAAGTAAATAATCTAGACTATGATTTATATAGTATTATAGTATAAATATTTAAAGTATTTAAAAAGCTTCTACTAGCTCGCTATAAAATAAAAGAGGTATCCTCGGTTAATATAACTTTCTAGATAGCGCGACAGTTATTCTTATTATCTAAAACTACTACGAATCTTTTATAGTCCGGTTATACGGTTTTAAACGAACTCGAATCCTTATCGAAGACTCTTCTACTACGCCGTCTCTATTATAAATTATATTTAAATATTATTTCCTTTCTCCTTCTTTTATATACCCCTCTAATTCTCCTCGTACTCCTCTATACTTTCGTACTTCTCTATATTATATATATTTATAATTTTAAATTCTATAATCTCCTTTTAATAAAGTTCCGAGGATAAATAATAAAATAACGAAATTAGCTTTATTTTCTCTAAACCTTAAAAACGGATCTATAAATTAAAGTTTAAAAGGATTATCTTATACCTCTTTAGTAGATTACGAGATAGGTATCCTATTATTAATATAATTAAATATATATTATTAATAGTTACACCGTAATAGTATTTTATACCGGAAGGTGGATAAAAAAAATCCTATAACGATACTAAGGTATCTTTCGGTAGGAATTAGAATACTTTATAATTTATAAAACGTTCTTTAGTTAAGAGACCTATTACGTTATTTAAAGGAGAGGCGTAGCGACGGGAGTTAATCGAAAAATAAAACCTATATTCCTTTTTAGATATAAGCGTTACCTCCGATCGAATAACCGAATCGTAAAAACTATTAATAAAAGGTCTATAACTCCTAATATACGTCTCGTTATTAAATAATAAATAACCTAAAGGTAGATCTTCGACGTTTACGATATAAATTATATCTGAAATTAACGTAGTAGGTAAAGTTATTATATAGTTACTCGAATAAAGAAATATTAGAGGTTAAAAATAATAACGTTCTTTCGGACCTTTAATTCTAGACTAGTTAACCTCCGAATCTTTAACGATTAATAAATCTCCGGTATATAGGTCCTATAAAAGATCTAGATATTTAAACGATAATAAACCCTCTTCGGAATTATTTAAAGAGGTCTAAAGTAGTTACCGCTAGACTTTAATTACTTCTAGTCGACGAGGTAATAAAGAATAAAATAACGAAGGCGGACTATTAATAATCTTTAATAATATAATAAAATAAATATTATCTACCGGGAAGCGATAGTAGTAATAGTAGGATTTTTTATCGCCCTCGTCGTCTAGTATAAATTTATATCGGTTATATAAAATATAAAACTAACTATTATATATCTAAAAATAAGTTTCCTTACCGGGTATACCGCTAGTAATATTTTAAAGAAAGGCGGATATAACGTGTTAATTATCCTTAAGGTCGTAGTAGTCTATAGCCTAATCGGGTATAAAATCTTAAAGGCGAGAACCAAGTCTATAAGAATAAAAAATAAAGATTAGGTATCGTCCGTCGGTATATACTCTTTAATAATAATTATTCTCGGAGTATTTACGGATTAAACGAATACGGTTTTCTAGTAGGATATCCTTTTAGATATTAACTACGAATAGGTATCTCTAATTTAAGCCCTACTCTAAGTTAAAGAGTTTAAATACTAGTATTCCGTATTTAAATATTATAATTTTTATAGTAAAACCGCTTTAAAGAAACCTATATATAGCGCTCGTAAAGACCGGCTAGCGGGAAGCTTCTATAGCTAGTAGAGACCGTATATCTATAACGAGCTCCGTCTCTACGATACCGTAGATATCTAATATTCGAATTTTCGAGTTAACGGCGTAGACGACTATATCGACTATATAATAACATTAATTACTATAACCGAGAAAAACTATAGAAGACGGCCGAGTTTAAATAAAATTTAATCTGGTTATATATACTCTAAATATCGCTTTCCCGTAATTAATAATACCTTAACTAGCTAGTTTTATTTTATTTAAAGATAATATACGTACCTAGGTCTAATTAGTCTTATATCGTTATAGAGAAGATTATATTATAATATCCTTACTATTATATATACACGGTAGATTTTTTTTTTAATAAATCGGATAGACCTTTCCTAGAGGTTTTTAGGTTAAAAAAATCGTCGAGATAAAAATACGATATCACGTTAGTTAAAATCTCGACTAGTAGTATTAAGATCGAAGGTATTATCTCTTAGGCTATAACCCGATAATAGTATAAAGATTTATAAATAAAAGGGTCTATTTAATAGTTAACGCGGAACTATTAATACCGACGTTAAACGGATAGTCCGCGCACTAAAATTTAGGTAGGGCAACTACTAATATAGAGTATACTATAAAGTAAAAAAAGGGTATACTATAGAGTAATAATAGAGTACACTATAAGGTAGGAATAAGGTATAATATAAATAGTAATAAAGTATATAATAGAGTAATTATAGAGTATATTATAGAGTAATAATAGGGTATACTATAGACTAATAATAAGAAATATATAGGAGAAGTAATACTATATACGGGGGCTAGTAATAGGCCATATATGGGGCTAGTAATAGGGTATACACAAAGGTAGTAATAAGCCATACCATGAAGTATACTATCGAGTATACTATGGAGCAATGACGGAGTATACTATGGATTAGTAGTAGGGTATACTATGGAGTAGTATAGAGTATATAATGGAGTATACCATAGAGTAGTAATAAGGTATACTATGGAGCAACAATAGGCCATAGTATAGAGTAATTACTATAGAGCAATAATAGAGTATACTATGAATCAATAATAGGGTATACTATGGAGTAGTATAGAGTATACTATAAAGTATACTATGGAGTAATAATAGGGTATACTATGGATTAGTAGTAGAGTATATTATAGAGTAATATAGAGATAATAGTAGGGTATACTATAAAGTAGTAATATAACGCAATGGGCCATATCATGAAGTATACTATAGAGTAGAAATAGGCCATACTATGAAGTAATAATAGGGTATATATTACTCTATAATATACTTTATAGTATACCCTATGATTGCTTCATAGTGTACTTTATAGTATACTTCATAGTATAGCCTATTACTGCCCCTATATATGGCCCATTACTACTCTCATATATACCCTATTATTACTCTATAGTATACTATATTACTACTTTATAATATAGTTAATTACTACTCCATAGTATATCTCATTACTACTCTATAGTATATATTATTATTACTTCATAGTATACCTAATCCCTACCCTATAATATACCCTATTATTACTCTATAGTAGAAGGGTTCACTACCTAGTAGACTAAACCGCCCCGTGGGCCACCCTACTCTAACTCTACCACTATAGGTTTTAATACTATAGTTTCCCAGGTAAATTTATAGTGGTTACTAATTATTATAGTCTTTTTACTAAAACTTTTAGTTATATTAATATAGTTCGTAAATTAGGTAATTTAATTATTTATACCTAAGCGGCCCCTAGAGTTAGATCCTAGAGTAGGAAAATTAAAATCTTTGGTTACTCCGCCCTAATAGGCTAGCCCATTAAGCGGTAAATCCTTCTATACTTTATTCCTACTTTATAGTATACTTTATTCCTACTTTATAGTATACCTTATTATTACTCCATAATATATTCTATTACTACTTTATAATATACCCTATTATTACTTTATAGTATACTCTATCGTTACTCTACTATTATTTTATAGTATACTCTACTATTACTCTATAGTATACCCTATATATACGCGTATATATAGGCTATACTATAAGGGTGGACGGTACTCGTCTCCGTACACCGGAATTACTATAAAAGTAGAGGATAAAAAAGATATTTATCGTATATATTAAATTAGCTGACTAGAAATCTAATTTTAATTTATTTACGTTATTCGATCTTTAAACTACCGCTTTCGTCCTCTCCTATTTATCTTCGCCTTTATCTTTATTTTTATTAGTAATTTAAACGTTACCTCTAGCTCTAAATAAAGTAATAGATTATTTTCTCTACTCGTATAACCGACGCTAAGGTAAAGTATATTATTTCTTCTACTTTAAATTAAACCTTAATTAAGACTTATATAAATAACGTCCTTTTATTTATTCCGAGTCTTTCTCTTCTATATCTATAAAACTATATCTATTAACTATTAAATCGGCCGGATACTTATACTCGGAATATCGTATATAAAAGTAGTTAACGTATAAACCCTCGGTATTAATCGCGGTAAAGAATCGATACCGATAATACCGAATTAGATTATAATTTATTACGTCGTTTAGGGTCTACTTCCCGCGTACTTTTATTTTATATCTTCGTTCCGTTTTAATTTTATTAAATTTCTAACGAATTTAATCTCTTCTTATTTCGAGATTCTAGATATTATAATTATCGATCTTTATAAAGGTTTTAATAGACGAGGGAGTTAATAAATAAATAATTAAAGAAATTATCGATATAAAGTCGTTCTAAAACTCTCTTATCCTATTATCCGTATATTAATAAATAATAGAGTACGTAGAGTACTATTAGAGTCTAAATATACTTTTTTTCCGAAGTTCTTCGCTTTCCCTTATTACTCTAGTGCTCCGTTATTTACGGGTCTATTTTAAGAGAATTTAAAATTCGGATATCTCTATTAAAAACTTATAAATATTAATATTTTCTTTAAAGTATCCAGTTCCCGTATATACTCTAAGATAAATAGTATCTTATAGATATAAAGTACGAAAGAGATTACTATTATAGCGGAAATAAATAAGTAGTAAGAATTTATTATAAAAGTAATAAAATATTCTCTCGTCGAGGGTACTATAGAGTAAGAGAAATATAATAATAAATAAAGATTTAGGCGCTTTTAACTTTAGAGTAAAATTATTAATAAATAAATATAAGGCCATTAGGTTTTATTCGCCAATTTTAACTTAATCTAGTCTAAGTATATTTACTCGCTCTATATATACCGTTTCTATCCTCGATAAAGATTAAGTATAGCGGGTAAGGATTCATTAATATAAAGATCGATTTACGAATTATAACTTAAGATATTATTAATGATTTTACTTCTTATAAAAGGTAGATTTTAAATTAAAGATATTAAAAACGATTAAAACTCTACGTATTAATACCGTATACTAGAAGAACTATAAAATTATCTATTTTCGTTCATCTAATCTAGGAAACTCTATATATCTTATTTACTCTTATTATAATTAAGCCCTTAAATTATTTCTTTTAATTATATATATAATTTAAGGGACGCCTTATACCCGGGTCCTTTTAAATTATTCGTAAAGATATTACGAACCTAAAGAATTAAAAGGAAATACTTTATATTAAGTGTTTCCTTTTTACTAAAGGCTTTAAATCGGGCCGTACGGACTATATTCTTAATTTATTATAAATTTCTTATAAGTTTATTACGTCCGAAGTACGGCGAATAATAAATAAAGAAGGAATAAAGAACGAGAGGTAAAATAAAGAAAAGAGTATTTTATACCTCTCGTCCGTTAATATTATAATTAAATAACTTCGAGTAATCTTCCTTTATAATCTTTATAATATTTATACCTAGTAATACTCTAACCTTATTAATAAATAACTTCTAGATATTCTTTCTAGTCTTAATATCGAGTTCTCCGTATCTAATCCCGATATAAATACGAGATACGAAAGCCTCGTTAAATATTATAATACGATTAGTTATTAAAAAGAGTACGCCCTAGAAATACTTTAATATACGTAGAAAGATATTAATAAATATATTACGACCGATATCATAAAGCTCCCGCTTTTCGAGGAAGACGTCTACCTCGTTAATAAATAAAACCGTACCTTATATATAGGCGACGTCGAGTATTATAGAGAGATTTTTCTCGATATCGCTACCTTTTATCCTAAACTCTCTAATAGATACCGCCTAAAATATAAATTAATCTATTATAGGATTAGACGCAGCGAAATTAAAATAAAGTAGTTTCTTAAGTAACTCGGCGATATCTTTGACTATAAATATTTTTCCTATATTAGGCGGTTTATATAGTATTATTATAAGGCCACGCCCTTTACCTAAACGGAAATATTAATATAATCGTATATACTAGATCTAAACCTAATATTAATCTTATATAACGTTTTTAATATTCTTTTTAGCTTTATATATATAAGACTCTACGAGAGCTTTAAGAGTATCTTTCTAGTTATATAATATAACGAGCGAGTCGAAAGCCCCTTCGTTCTACTCGATATTATTAATATTAAAAACGATAAACTCGATTTAAAGCTTCTCGTTAAAGCTGAAGCCGAGTATAATAAAACTTATAATAAAATATTCTTTATTAATAAACTCGCGTTTATTAAGGTTTTCTTATTTTAGAATCTCCTCGATATCCTCCTTCTAGACTACGTTACCCTCTTTATCGACTAATAAATCGATAATATAGTAAATATCGTTTTTCTTATCTTTAATTAATTTCTTTTTAGGTTTCGGCTTCTTCTTTTTATTATTAAATTAAATTATATAATATTCGCCCTCCTTATCTAAACTATTCTTGGATTTATCGTTATCGTAAGATTCTAAATTATTAAGGATATCCTTATCCTCGGATTTAGGTATAGAAATAAAATAATTAAAATTAATATACCTAAAAGTCGCGGGATCTATTATGACCCTACCGTCGATATAGATTTTTACGAGTTTTTAATTCTTTTAAAATAACTTAATTAAAAGTTTCTAAATCTTAGGAAAAACGATAGAATATTTTATAAAAAGTTATATCTTTCTAAAAACGATTTTATACGCCCTTAAGGGCGATAAACCTTTTATTATACTCGATTATCTATTCTTTTAACTTCTTATAGTCTTAATAATATTTTAGAGGATAATAAGTTAAGCTAGAAATATTACGCGGTCCCTTAAACTTATCGACGGTGATTTATAAACTATTTATTCCGAAGTATTTACCGTCGTATTCTAGGTAGTATCCTTCGACTATATAATAATTACCCTTAAGAAGCGATGAATCCTATTTTAGATAAATCGGTAAGATTTAAAAATAATTTCGGTATATCTTTTAATTTACTAAATTAGTATAGTCGACATTAAAAGCTTTAGGCTCCTCCTCTATATTATATATAAAAGTATATATAATCTCGTTATTTTTAAAAAGTACTTAAAGGAGGTTAAAAGTAATTTTCCTATTTTCGAGTAGAGGGTAAAGAGATTTCTTAGTTTTATTATAATCTTTATTAAAATATTTAATAAATACTTTAAGGTATTTAGTCTTAAAAGTAATCTCCTTTATCTTTTTCTTTTTCGTTTTAGAAATAATCTACGCCCTAAAGTCGTTTATATAAATACGTAATTCTTCGAGAAAGAGGAAGATCGTATTTAGATTAATATAAAGGGAATCTTCCTTTAAAGAGATACTTTTTATATCTTTTATTATATATCTTTTATTATATACCTTAAAATAACCTTAAATAACTTATTTATAATACCGAGTTAAGTACCCGAATATTTATTTTCCTAATTAAATATACGGCGTATATTAAAGGCGTACTCTTTATATTCGCTTATTTCGGTATACTCGCTCGACTTCTTTAGAATATACCTATATTTATTATTACTTTATAAGCGATTAACCCGTATAAACTCGGCTTTAATATCTCTCTTCTTTTCTTAGGCTCTCTCTTCTTTACCGCGCGCTTTTCTCCTAGGTCGAGTTTTACTATAAATAATATTATTATTAAAATCCGAATCTCTTTCTTTTACCTTTTTAAATTTAGCTTTTTAACCTACGCTCGGTTTCTTAATTTTTTTTTTTTAAAACTTTCTCGCTTCTTTTATTATCGCGTAAAGTTACTTTTAAAAAGTTTTATAGTCTTCCCCTTCCGATAAAGAATTAAAAGACGAGATAAAGTCGTTAGAACTAGAGCTTTAGAACGAAAAATCCTTTTCGTTATTATTACTATTATTATTAAAAGTATAGTTCTCTCGCCTAAAATAAAATAGTTTAGATTTCGGTATAAACTTTATTATTAACGAGACCTAAAGATTCTTAAAAAATTTATTCGTATTCCTTTTTATATTAGTACCTCTAGGGATCTTATTTTTACCGGTAATAAAATTTAAAGATAGAAAATAGGAGTAGAGCGGGAGCCTAATAAAATTATAACTTTAAATATTTAGAATATAACTAGCTTTATTATTAGTAGATTCGTCCTATTTTATACTAAGTAGGCGTAACCTTAATATTTAAATACGATAATAAAAGTACTTTATAGATTTTCTTATTTAAGTCTAATAAATTCTACCGGCTATTTAAATCTAATTATTAATATAAGAATTAATCCTCGAGAGATAAGGAATTTATAATATAACCTATCTCCTTCTCTAACCTTTATTCTATTTATATTAATAAAGTAGGAATAAGAAATACCGGGGAATTATAAAGATATAACTTTAATTCGCTCGATTTACTAGTAAAGGAACTAGTTTAGTATATTTAATATAGGAAAATATTCCTCCTATACTTATACGCTAGTAGAGATAAGTATTAGTATAAGAAAATATTCTTCCCGTACCCCCGTAATTTATATTAATTTATAATCGTGAAAAAGTTTTATTCCAAATATAGCCGGTAGTAAAGACCGAGTATATTAAAATAATTCGAAGATAACCGTTAGAAAAAAGCTCGGCCTAGAGGATAATAAAGATTTTTCTAAATTTAAGGTAGGGTTATTTCTTACTCTATCCTTTTATATAGAAATAAACTAAGACTCTTAATTAGAATATATATTTTAATACCTACCGATTCAAGCTTTCCTTAGACCTTATTTTCAACTAGGATAAACTAGATAAATTAACCGTAACCGCTATATAAAATATAATTAAAGGGGATTATCGGGGGGGGGATTTAAAACT
>JAABUK010001391.1_pt1 | contig 46312 bp, 41 predicted proteins | sample 5559141 | NCBI WGS metagenome assembly JAABUK01 (sample SAMN10711869, study PRJNA513367) | rock metagenome | isolation source: Antarctica rocks | place: Antarctica: Victoria Land, Pudding Butte nord | collected 2016-01-03 | reverse complement strand
CCGGCGAAAACATCGCTGACCTCGGCGGCATCGTCATTGGCCTCGATGCCTTCAAGAGGACCAAGGAATACCAGGAGGGTAAGAAAGTGGCGGGCCTCACTCCCGTGCAGCGCTATTTCCTCGGCTACGCGCTGGGCTGGCAGATGCACGTGCGCGACGAAGCCCTGGCTTCGCAGCTGCTCACCGACGTGCACTCGCCGGCCCAGTACCGCGTGAATGGCCCGATGGCCGACGTACCAGCCTTCTACGAGGCCTTCGGCGTGAAGCCCGGCCAGAAGCTGTACCGCGCCGACTCGGCACGGGTAAAAATCTGGTAGAAAAAACGTAGGGTAAGCTTTAGCTTGCCGGGGAGTGTGCGGTAAGCTTTAGCTTGCCGTTTTAGCATCTGTGAACCACCCCCGGCAAGCTAAAGCTTACCACACTTTTCGTTCAAGGCCGGATAATCGTGTAGCGAAACGGCCCGCCGTGCGCGGCGGCATGCGCCACCGCCTCATTGGCTTGGTCCAGCGGAAAGTCGGTTATTTCTAAATCATCCAGCGAGAGCAGGCCGGCGCGGACGAGCGCCGCCAGCCGGGCCGGGGCCTCGCGGGGGTACATATAGTGGCCGCGCACGGTGATGCAGTGCCGCATCAGGTGGGCGTAGGGCAGGCTCAGGTCTACGCGCAGGCCGCCCATGAGCACCACCGTGCCGTGGGAGCGCACGGCGAGGGCGGCGGCCCGCACCGGCGTAGCGTCGGGCAGGGGGGGTAGGAGGTCGAGCACCTTATCAAGGGGGCCGGGGGCGGCCCGGCGCATCGCCTCGGTGTCAGCGGCTTCGTTGCCGCTGAGCCGCACTGGCACTACGCGGGGGCCGAAGCGGCGCGTGAGGTCGGCCAGCGCGGCCTCGTTGCGGCCGGGCGCGACGACGCAGGCCGCGCCCATCGCCAGCGCCACGGCCACGGCCGCGCTGCCGAAGTGGCCCGTCGCGCCGCTGATGAGCACCGTTTCGCCGGCTCGCAACTCCGCCGCCAGCAGGCCGCCGTAGGGCACGAGGCAGGCGCCCAGGGCGCACCAGCGGCCCGCGTCGGCGGGGTCAATATCGCCCAGCGGGGTAGCGTTTTCCAGCGGCAGCAATTGCTGCCCGGCAAAGGTGCCGTGGCGGAAATGCGCTTGCAGCTTCAGGGCGGCGGGGCTGGGCGCAATCAGGCCCTGGAGCATGATGTCGGGCGCGGTTTCCTGGTCGCGGGCCCGCACGGTGGGGTCGCAGAATACCCAGTCGCCGGGCGCGAGGCGGGTCGCATCCGGCCCCACGGCCCGCACCCGCCCAATGCCGCCGCAGCCCACGGCCAGCGGCAGCAACATGGGATATTGCCGCTGGCCGCCGTATACGTCGGCGGCGTAGGCGAGCACCGGCGCGGCCACCACGTCCACCACCAGCTCGCCCGCACCGGGCCGCGGGTCGGGTAACTCTTCCATTGTCAAGGGTTTGCCAAATTCTGTCAGGACAGCCGCTTTCATTGCTTTGCGTGGGTTGGTTCAGCGCAAAGGTCTGGGCGGGTAGACTTACCAAATGGTAAAAAGCCCCCTACCCCATGATTTTGCGCAGGCGGCTGAGCGACTGCGGCGTGATGCCCAGGTAGGAGGCAATCATGCGCTGGGGCACGTGCCGGGCAATTTCGGGCTGGCACCGCAAAAAGGTTTCGTAGCGGGCCGCCGCGTCCTGCCCCAGATAGCTCCGTTGCATGTGCAGCTTTGCTAGTAGCTCTTGCTGAATAAGCTGCGCGAACAGGCCCGGCAGGTACGGGAGCTGTTGGCACAGTGCTTCCAGCCGCACCTTGCTGATAGCCAGCACCTGGGCCGGGCAAGCCGCCTGAATGCGCAGGGGTGTCGGCACCTGCTGCTCGAAGCTGGCCAGCACGGTGCAGAACTGGCCCGCTTGCCGAAACGAATGCGTTACCTCTTTGCCCTGCGCCGGGTGCGCCACCAGGCGCAGCACGCCCTGCTCAATAAAAAATACCTCCTGGCAACTGGTGCCGGCCTCCGATAACAACTCGCCTTCGGCCACCGTCCGGCCTGCCCAGGCCAGTAGAAACTGCGCTTGGTCGGCAGCCGGGATGGGGCCGAACGGCCGGAAAGAAGCGAGCAAAGAAGGAGCCATAATAGTAGACAAAGTAGGCAGGCCAGGGCTAACGCATACCCTGCTATCTCAACCAGCCCGGCCACTCGTAGGTTGAGCCGCCCGGCCGCATAGCCAGCTACCGGCGCGCCGCCGCAGTCCCGTGCCCGGCCATAAATGCTACCGCAACAACTTCCAGTGAGTGAGGTTTTGGTGAGAGAAGGGTTGATTATCTGAACGGTGTGACATTTCGCGACGAGCTACGTAAGAGCGGGCTAACCCTGGTTTCTGCCCGCTCTCATGGCTCCCGCTGTCACTACCCTTACCCCCGCCGAAAACGTGCGCGCGCTCCTCGCCCAGCACGATTTTCGCGCCCTCAAAGCCGCCCTGGCCGACTGGCCCGCGCCCGACCTGGCCCGCTTCGTGGCCCAGCAGCCCGAAGCGCAGCTGCTTATCCTGTTTCGGCTGCTGCCGCTGCCCCAGGCGGCGGCCGTGTTTGGCTACCTGGCTCCGAGTGTGCAAAACCGGCTGCTCAGCCACCTGGCCCCCGAGCAGGTGACGGCTATTCTCAACGACATGGCCCCCGATGACCGCACGGGGCTGTTTCAGCGCTTGCCGGTGGCCTTCGTCAAAACGCAGGTCGAGCGCCTGTCTCCTGAGGAGCGCCGCGTGACGCTGGAGCTGCTGGGCTTCCCGCACGACAGCGTGGGCCGCCTGATGACCCCCGACTACATCGCCGTGCGCGACGACTGGACCATGACGCAGGTGTTCGACTACATTCGGCGGCACGGGGCCAGCGCCGAAACCGTGACGATGCTCTACGTGGTGGATGAGCAGGGCAAGCTGCTCGACGACGTGCACATTCGGGAGTTTCTGGTGGCCGAGCCCACGGCCCGCGTGCGGCAGGTGCGCAACAATATTTTCGTCTGCCTCGATGCCCTGCAAAGCCAGGACGCGGCCCTGGCCGACTTCCGCCGCTACCAGCGCGTGGCCCTGCCCGTCACCAACGCGGCGGGCGTGCTGCTGGGCATTGTCACCCTCGATGACATCCTGGCCCTGCGCGAGCGCGAAGACACCCGCGAAATTCAAAAGCTTGGCGGCTCCGAGGCCTTGGACGAGCCCTATTTGCAAATTCCACTTCTTAAGATGGTGAAAAAGCGCGCCGGCTGGCTGGTAGTGCTCTTTCTGGGCGAGATGTTTACGGCCACGGCGATGGGCTTTTTCGAAGGCGAAATCGAGAAGGCCGTGGTGCTGGCCTTGTTCGTGCCGCTGGTCATCAGCTCGGGCGGCAATGCCGGCTCGCAGGCCACCTCGCTTATCATCCGGGCCATGAGCCTGGGCGAAGTTACCGTGGGCAGCTGGTGGCAGGTGATGCGCCGCGAGCTGCTGGCGGGCCTCTCGCTAGGTGTTATTCTGGGCATCGTGGGCACCATTCGCATTGCGCTTTGGCAGGGTCTGCACCTGCGTGACTATGGCCCGCACTGGGTGCCGCTGGCCTTGGCGGTGGGCTTCGCGCTGGTGGGCATCGTGCTGTGGGGCTCGCTGGCCGGCTCCATACTGCCCTTGCTGCTCAAAAAGGTAGGCTTCGACCCGGCTACCTCTTCGGCGCCCTTCGTAGCGACATTAGTTGACGTGACGGGGCTGGTGATTTATTTCAGCGTGGCTTACCTGTTCTTGCACGGAACTTTGCTGTGAGGCTACCCGGCGGCATTGAACACCAGCGGAAGCCGCTGGCCCGGTCGGGAGCGGCGTACCTTTGCCGACCTTGTTTAATGCACTGAATTTTTGAATTTAATTTCTCGCTACACTTCGCGGTCGTTAGGACTGGCTGCTGCTATGCTTTTGCTGGCTAGCCGCGCCTTTGCCCAGGGGCAGGTGACGCCGCCGGCATCCGCTACGCCGGCCCGGCCACCGGCGGCCGCCTCGGCCCAGCAGCCCATGCACCACGCCTACGGCGACTCGGCCAAGTGGACGCTGCACTTTCAGCAGACCGTCATTCAGCAGTGGCACAACAACTTGAGCCCCCGCTACGCGGGCGACCACAGCCTGCAAGCCCGCGAAAATGCCAAGCTTTCGCTCACGACGACCATGTTTTTGGGTCGGCGCCTGTGGAAAGGGGCCGCCGTTTACTTCAATCCCGAAATAGCCGGTGGCAGCGGCCTGAGCGGCGCCACTGGCATTGGTGGCGCGCCCAACGGCGAAACCTTCCGCATCGGCGACCCCTCGCCGCAGGTGTACCTGGCCCGCCTCTACCTGCGCCAGCTCTGGGCGCTGGGCTCGGCTATGGAAGAGGAGGAGGACGACAATAACCAGCTGAAGGGTACCCGCCCGGCCCGCTATCTGGCCCTGAACGTGGGCAAGTTCAGCATCGCCGACTACTTCGACCAGAACAGCTACGCGCACGACCCGCGCACCCAGTTTTTCAACTGGAGCCTGATGAGTGCCGGCGGCTGGGACTACCCGGCCAACGTGCGCGGCTACACCGTGGGTGCCGTGCTCGAATACGTGCAGCCCGGCCTGGCGCTGCGGGCGGGCGTGGGCTCGATGCCTACCGATGCCAACGGCCCCACCCTGGATTTTCGCTACGACAAGGCCCAGGCTACGACCGTGGAGCTAACAAAAGTGTACGCCCTGCGGGGCCACACGGGCACCGTGCGCCTGCTGGGTTTTCGCAACCAGGCGGCAATGGGCAGCTACACCCTGGCCGTGCGCCAGGCGCTGGGCACCGCCGACGTGCCCGACGTGACGGCCGCCCGCGCCGACCGCCGCACCAAGTACGGCTTCGTCCTCAACGCCGAGCAGGAAATCAGTAAGGAAGTGGGCGTGTTCGGCCGCCTTAGCTACAACGACGGCCACAACGAAACCTGGGCCTTCACCGAAATCGACCAGAGCCTGAGCCTGGGCGCCACCAGCACCGGGGCCCGCTGGAAACGGCCCACTGACCGCCTTGGTGCGGCCCTCGTGGCCAACGGCCTCTCGCAAGACCATCGCGCCTACCTGGCCGCCGGCGGCTCGGGCTTCATCCTCGGCGATGGCCGCCTCGACTACGGCCTGGAGTATATCGGCGAGGTGTATTACAGCATCGACTTTCCGCGCTACCACGCCGCGCTGAGCCCTGACTATCAGCTTGTTTTCAACCCCGGCTATAACACCAGCCGCCTGCCGGGGCCGGTGCACGTAGTGGCGCTGCGCGTGCACGTCGAGTTTTAAGAGGGGGGTAGGGTATCTTTACCCAGGTATTAAAAACGCCCCTGGTTATGGAACCCATCACCCAGTTTTCGCAGCTCGACCTCAGCAAAACCTACACTTACGCCGATTACCTCACCTGGAAGTTTGACGAGTTCGTGGAGCTTATCAAAGGCAAGGTGATGCGGCCGATGGCGGGGCCCAGCCCGTTGCATCAACAATATACCATGACGATTGCGGGCGAGGTGTATGCGTATCTGAAGGGCAAGCCTTGCCGCGTATATCCCGCCCCGTTCGACGTGCGCCTGACCACGGCGGGGGCCAATGGCGACCAGCAACTTCAAACGGTCGTGCAGCCCGACATTTGCGTGGTGTGCGACCTTAGCAAGATTGATAAACGCGGCTGCGTAGGTGCCCCCGACTGGATTATCGAAATCGTGTCGCCCGGCAATACCACCCGCGATACCCGCACCAAGTACGACCTCTACGAAGAGGGTGGGGTAGGGGAGTACTGGATAGTGTACCCCGGCGTGAAGACCGTGGCCGCTTTCACCTTGCAAAACGATAAGTACCAGCTCACGGCCGAGTACACCGCGCCCGGCCCCATTCCGGTAGCTACGCTGCCCGGCCTGGCGCTGGAGTGGGCCGATGTTTTCACCGAGGACTGAGCCGCCGCGCCTACCGTTTTTGCAACCCCCTGACCGGCAAGCTGTCCTTGCCGGTCTTTTAGTTAGTACTGCCTGATGCGCAAAATTCTGCTTTCGCTTCTGTTACTCGCTGCCCTACCCCTCCGCCTGTGGGCCTGGGGCGTCGAAGGCCACCGCGCCATCGGCATCATCGCCGAAAACCACCTCACCGAAAAGGCACGCCGCCAGGTGGCGGCCTTGCTCGGCACGCAGTCGCTGGCGATGGTTAGCACCCTCCCCGACGAGATGCGCTACCTGCCCGAGTACAAGGAAACCGCGCCCTGGCACTACGTGAACACGGCCCTGGGCCTGGGCCACGACCAGTACCTGCAAGCCGTGAAAGCGCAGACCACGCCCAATGCCTACAATATCCTGCTGCTGAAAATCAAGGAGATGAAAGACCCGGCCAAAACCCGTGAGCAGCGGGCCGAGGCGCTGGCGTTCGTGGTGCATATCGTGGGCGACGTGCACCAGCCCATGCACACCGGCCGCGCCGAGGACAAGGGCGGCAACGACATCAAGCTGACCTACCGGGGCAAGGACACCAACCTGCACAGCCTCTGGGACAGCGGCCTGCTCGACTACCAGGGCCTCACCTACACCGAGATGGGCCAGCAGTACAGCCCCGTGCCTACCCCCCTCGCCAAGACCTGGCAGGCCACGGCCGACCCCGCCGAGTGGCTCTTCGAGTCGTACACGCTGGCCACGCAGCTTTACGCCGAAGCCGCCCAAAACCCTAACCCCGACTTTCGCTACTACCCGGCCCACGCCGATATGCTGAAGCAACGCGTTCAGCAGGCCGGCCTGCGGCTGGCGATGGTGTTGAACGAGGCGTTTAAGTAAGCTCACCGCGCCTGAAAAAGCCCGCTGCTCCTGACCGGGACAGCGGGCTTTTTCAGGCGTAATTCATTCAGCCAGCAAGAGTAGGCTGACAGTACGGGTGCGGAATAAAGAGCCAAAGTTACGCCAGGCTTACCAGCAGAGGCAAACCGGCCCGAGAACGTAATTTTTTTTTAACGTGCCGGATTCGCCTAAAAGCGGCCTAAAAACCTAGTGCGCCGCAGAAAAAACTTTTTTGAAAAAGAATGAGAAAAGCTTTTTTGAAAAACTTAACATTGCCCCGCAAAACGATTTTGTAAATTTGCACCGTGAACGCACTCAACCACCAGTGGATGAAGCGTGGGACGGCCGAACAAGCCGTTCTGCGGGAAGACCGGAAGGCCGTTGGCCCCGTTTTTCAGTCGTTCCGTGATTCGTTTTTTTGATTCACCGCTTCATTCGTTTGAGGCGGTTTTTTTGTGCCCGGCCGGCGCGTAAGGTTTTTAGGTTTCAGGTTTTTTTTAGTTTTTCTCAACTACAAATTCCCATTTAACTCCCTCATGGATACCAACACGCTTTCCCCGAAAGTAGCCGCTGCTACGTTGTCTTCTACCTCGGCCCACGCCGGCAACCGCAACCTCAGCACCGACCCCAAGCGGATGGCGGTGATTAAGGTATGGGACTCTATGATGCGCGGCGCGCGCAAGTACTGCGAGGAGCAGGGCTTCGTGACCATTCATAACATGCCCCACATCGTGGGAGTGACCGGCGCTTGCGAAAACACTGACACGCTGTTTACGCTCGACTGGTACGACGGCAAGAAGATGTTCCTGCCCCAGAGCAACCAGCTCTACATCGAAATGCTGACCCAGGCCGTGGAAGGCGGCCGCGTGTGCGGCGAAATCCAGAGCTTCCGCAAGGAGCTGAAGGCCGACGGCCGCCGCCTGGCGCAGTTCACCCTGTTTGAGATTGAGCACCTCGGCGACCTCGACGAGCTGCTGGGCCACCTGGCCGGCATCGTGCACACGGCTTGCCGCGAAGTGGCTACCAAGTGCGCCAAGGAGCTGGCCCTGTTCGGCCGCGATGCGCAGGACATCATCGACCTGACCTTCAAGCGTATGACTTACGCCGATGCCATTGAGCTGCTCAAGCCGAACGGCTTCCCCGACCTGCAGTGGGGCGATGACCTGGGCGCGGAAGAAGAGAACCGCCTGACCGAGCTGGAGGGTCCGATTTTCATCACCCACTACCCGGCCGACATCAAGTTCTTCAACATGCGCAACAACGACGACGACCCCCGCGTGGTAAACTCGTCGGACCTGCTGCTACCCCTCGCCGGCGAGAGCGCCGGCTCGGCCGAGCGCGAGTTTGACGCCGCCAAGCTGCGCCATAAGCTGGAAACCAGCTCGATGCTGGCGGGCCTCATCCGCCAGGGCATGAAGCTCGAAGACTTCGAGTGGTACCTGAGCTTCCATGAGGAGCACGACGTGAAGCTGCACAGCGGCGCCGGGGTAGGGATGGCCCGCGTAGCGCAGTTCATCCTGGGCCAGACGGACATCCGCGAGTGCGTGCCCTTCCTGATTAACCGCGACAACGTAATCTAGGGTCAGTTAGCAGTTAGCAGTCATCAATTATCAGTTTGCTATCCAGCAGATTGGTAGTTGATGATTGCTGGTTTTAAGGCAATTGCCAAGGTGCGAAAGCGAGTTGATAACTGATAATTGATGACTGATAACTGATGATTAAGCTCTTCACCCGCGTTGCCCAGGCTAATACGCTGCTCTGCGTGGGCCTTGACCCCACTGGCTCGGACGAAGACGTGACGCGCCGCCTGCCGCAGGTTATTGCCGAAACCGCGCCCTACGCCGCCGCCTTCAAGCCCAACCTGGCCTTTTTTCTGAGCCGGGGCAATGGCACGCAGCTGTTGCGCCAGGCGGTGGCCGCCGTGCCCGACGGCATCCCGGTTATCCTCGACGGTAAGTTTGGCGACATTGCCCACACGGCCATGCACTACGCGCAGTTTGCCTACGACGTGGTAGGGGCCGATGCCGTGACGGTGAACCCCTACATGGGCGCCGATGCGGTGCTGCCCTTCGCCCGGCCCGGCAAGTTCGTGTTTGCCTTAGCTAAGACCTCGAACCAGTCGGCCGTGCAGGATGCGCTTCTGCAAACCGGCGAGCCGGTGAGCGACTTCACCGCTAAGATGCTGGCCGACCTCGACGCTACCCACCACAACATCGGCCTCGTGGCCGGCGCGACCAACGCGGCCGTCCTGGGCCGCCTGCGGCAGCTGTGCCCCACGCAGTGGTTCCTGGTGCCGGGCATCGGCGCGCAGGGCGGCGACCTGGCGGCCGTGCTGCACGCCGGCCTGCTGGCCGATAGCACGGGGCTGCTGATTAATGCTTCGCGCAGCATCTGGCAGGCGGAAGATGCCGGGGCCGCCGCGCGGGAGCTGATGAATGAGATAAATGAGCACCGTCTAGTAATAATTTAAGCGTGAGTACGCTATCCTGTCATGCTCATCTGGCGTGCTAGGATGCTTCGCAAGCGGACGCCAGATGAGCATGACAGACGTTTCCAAAAGTATGTCCCAACAAATTACCCCCGGCCTACCCGCCGCCGAAGTCGCCAGTATCCTCGAAGCGCAGCTTCGTCAGGAAGGCGCGCTGCTAAGCGGGCACTTCAAGCTGTCGTCGGGCCTGCACTCCGATACCTACGTGCAGTGCGCCCGTTTTCTGCGCAAGCCCGAGCTGGCCGCGCCCGCGATGGCCGAGCTGGCTCAGCGCCTGCGTGAGGCCGGCCTGGTACCCGATGTGGTTGTGGGCCCCGCGATGGGCGGCGTGGTAGTGAGCTACGAACTGGCCCGCCAACTCGGCGTGCCGGCACTTTTTACGGAGCGCGACGCGAACGGCGAAATGATTTTGCGGCGCGGCTTCACGTTGGCCCCCGGCGAGCGGGTAGTCATTGCCGAAGACGTAGTTACGACGGGCAGGAGCACCCTCGAAGTAGCACGGGTTTTACAGGAAATGGGGGTCGAAGTGCTGGCCGTGGCCTCCTTAATTGACCGGACTAATGGTGCGGCGCAGCTTCCGTTCCCGAACTTTGCGCTGTTGCCGGTGCGGGCGGCCGTGTTCGCGGCCGATGCCGTACCGGAACATCTGGCCGGGATTCCGGCCGTGAAGCCCGGCAGTCGGCCGGACGCCTGATTTTCCATTATCCGTCATCCTTCAGCTACTGTCCGCGCAGCGAAGGACCTTATCACGCTTGCGCCGTTGTGATTAGTAAACCTGACAAAAGCAGCCCTGCTAAGATGCTTCCTTCGTCAGCCTGACAAAAGTTAATTTGGAAACTAACCAGCATTCCATCCTCCTTACCCTGCAACCCGGCCGGCACGATGGCAACGGCCAGCGCGTGGCCGCTGACGCGGCCCGCCACCTCGGCCTGACGACCGGGCAGGTGCGTAGCGCGGCGCTCTACGCCGTGCGCTACCCTGGCTTAAGCGCCGCGCAAGTGGCCGACTTCGCCGCCGCCTGCCTGCAAGACCCGGTGCTGCATACCGCCGCCATCGACCAGATAGCCGCGCCCGCTGGCTTCAAAAGCTACATCCTGGTGGCCAAAGGCCCCGGCGTGACGGACGACGAGGGCACCTCGGCCCAGAACGCGCTCAGCGACTTCCGCAACGAGCCCATCGATACCCGCACGCAGCATATTTTTTCGAAGCGGCTGTATTTTCTGGAAAATGCCCTACCCCCCGCCGAGCTGCGCAAGCTGGCCGAGGAGCTGCTGGGCAATAAGCTGATAAACAGGTTTGAAGTAGGGGCCGTGGCCGACGGCATCCGCGACTACACGCCCCGCCCCGGCGGCGGTGCTGATGCCCGCACCGAAACCATCGCGCTCAGCGGCCTTTCGGATGAGCAGCTGCTGCAACTGAGCAAGGACAACGTGTACGCCCTCAACCTGCCCGAAATGCAGGCTATCCGCGACCACTTCGACCAGGCGTCGCTGCGCGAGGAGCGGGTAGGACTGGGCCTGCCGGCCGACCCCACCGATTGCGAGCTGGAAATTCTGGCCCAAACCTGGTCGGAGCATTGCAAGCACAAGGAATTTAGCGCCGTTATCAAATACAAGAACCTGGAAACGGGCGCCGAGGAAGAGATTGACGGGCTGTTCAAAACCTTCATCAAAGGCGCTACCAGTGAGGTAGATAGGCAGCTGCGCGCCAACGGCAACGACTGGCTCATCAAGGTGTTTTCGGACAATGCCGGCGCGGTGCGCATCAACCCCGAGTCGCTGTTCGTGTGGAAGGTCGAGACGCACAACTCGCCCTCGGCCATCGACCCCTACGGTGGGGCCATCACCGGCATTCTGGGCAATAACCGCGACCCGCTGGCTACCGGCATCGGGGGCGCGCGCTTACTGTTCAATACCAACGTGTTGTGCTTCGGCAATCCCGATTATCAGGGCGAATTATTGACCGGTCAGCTGCACCCGCGCCGCATTTTTGAGGGCGTGCGCAAGGGCATCGAGGACGGCGGCAACAAGTCGGGCGTGCCGACCGTGAACGGCGCTATCATCTTCGACGACCGCTACGCCGGCAAGCCGCTCGTGTACTGCGGCACCGGCGCGGTGATGCCCATGCAATTGGACGGGAAAGACAGCTGGGAAAAAGTGATTTTGCCCGGCGACCGCATCATCATGGCCGGCGGCCGGGTGGGTAAGGACGGCATCCACGGCGCTACGTTTTCGAGCATTGAGCTGGACGAAGCCGCGCCCGCCACGGCCGTGCAAATCGGCTCGCCCATCACCCAAAAGCTGGCGATGGACTTCCTCATTATCGCCACGCGGCGCGGCCTCATCCGGTGCAGCACCGACAACGGCGCGGGCGGCCTTTCCTCCAGCATCGGCGAGCTGGCGCTCATCCCCGGCGGCGCGGTGGTGGAGCTGGAAAAAGTGCCCCTGAAATACCCCGGCCTCAAGCCCTGGGAGATTTTTCTGAGCGAGTCGCAGGAGCGGTTCACGCTGGCCGTGGCCCCGGAAAAGCTGGATGAATTGCTGGCCCTGGGCCGCGAAATGGAGGTCGAGTTGACCGATATCGGCTTCTTCAACGCGGAAGGTTCGCTGGATGTCTTGTTTGATAGCCAGTCGATTGCCGGCCTCTCGCTGGAGTTTCTGCACAACGGCGTGCCGCGTAAAACCCTGCTGGCCGAGTACACCCGGCCCGCCGCCACCGAGCCGGCTCTACCCCCCTTACTCGACTACAACGATGTGCTGCTACGGCTGCTGGGCTCGCTCAACATCTGCTCGCGCGAGTCGGTCATTCGGCAGTACGACCACGAGGTGAAGGGCCGTACCATCGTGAAGCCGCTGATGGGCGCCACCGGCCAGGCTCCGCAGGACGCGGCCGTGGTGCGCTTCAACTTTGAGAGCTGGGAAGGCGTGGCCGTGAGCAACGGCATTTTGCCGCGCATGGGCGATTTGGACGCTTACCAGATGTCGGCCGGCTCGTTTGACGAGGCCGTGCGGCAGATTATCTCGGTGGGCGGCAAGCTGCCCAATCTCACGCCGGGCGACGGCATTTTCTGGTCGGTGAATGACAATTTCTGCGTGCCCGATTCGGCCTACGACCCCGCCATTAATCCCGATGGCAAGCAGAAGCTCGCCAAGCTGGTGCAGATGTGCCAGGCCCTGCGCGACGCCTGCGCCGCCTACTGCATCCCGCTCACCAGCGGCAAGGACTCGATGAAGAACGACTTCAAGGCCGACGGGGTGAAAATCTCGGTGCCGCCCACGGTGCTGTACTCCATGACGGCCAAGGTCGAAGACGTGCGCCAGGTCGTGACCTCCGATTTCAAGCAGGCTGACGACGTAATTTACCTGCTCGGCGAAACCTACGATGAACTGGGCGGCTCGGAGTTCTATCAGCTCTATAACGAGCTGGGCGCCAACGTGCCCAAGGTGGATTTTGCCAAAGCCAAGGCGCTGTACACCCTCGTGAGCGAGGCCAACGACCAGCAGCTCATCCAAAGCAGCCACGACCTCAGCGATGGCGGCCTGGCCGTAGCGCTGGCCGAGTGCACTTTCGGCCGCGAGGGGGTAGGGGCCGAAATTGACCTCGGTAGCGTGCCCGGTAGCTTGTCGGCTACGGTGCTGTTGTTCAGCGAGTCGCACTCGCGCTTCGTGGTGAGCGTGGCCCCGGAAGATGTAGTAGCTTTTGAAAGCATTCTGGAGGACCGCGCTAACCGCCTGGGTCGCGTCACGGCCGATGGCCAGCTGCATGTGATGCGCGGGGAGCAAGCGCTGCTGCGCGCCGCCACCCACGACCTGCGCGCCGCCTGGACCAACGGGCCGGTAAACCAAACGATTGGCCTGGAGCCGGCCGCGTTATTAGGGTAGGCGCTAAAAGTTAAAAGTTATCGGCCAGTGAGGCAATTGACAATGGCAGTGCACGAACAACGAACAACGAGCCACGAACAATCTCTCCCTAAAGCCCTTATCCTGACGGGCTTCGGTATCAACTGCGAGGAGGAGATGGCGGCGGCCTACCGCCTGGCGGGCGGCGCGCCCACCATCGTGCACCTCAACGAGGTGCTGCACGGCCGGGTGAGCATTCACGACTTTGATATTCTGAACTTTCCAGGCGGTTTCTCCTTTGGCGATGACCTGGGCTCGGGCGTGGTGCTGGCCAATAAGCTGCGCTACCGCCAGACCGGCGCCACCGGCCGCACGCTGCTCAGCGACATTCGCGAGTTTGTGGCCGCCGGCAAGTTCGTGCTGGGCATCTGCAACGGCTTTCAGGTGCTGGTGAAGCTGGGCCTGCTGCCCAACCTGGGCGGCAACTTTGAGCCCGAAGTGACGCTGACGCACAATGCCAGCGGCCGCTACGAAGACCGCTGGGTGCGCCTCAAGGTAAACCCACAGGCCAAAACGCCTTTTCTAAGTGGGCTTACTTCCTTTGAAGTACCCGTGCGCCACGGCGAAGGCCGCCTGGTAGTGCCCGATGCCGCCACCCGCGAACGTATTGTAGCCCAGGGCCTCAACTGCCTGACCTACGCTGGACACGACGACCAGGAAACCGGCACCTACCCCCTTAACCCCAACGGGGCCGACCTCAACTGCGCTGGCCTCACCGACCCCACGGGCCACATTTTTGGGCTGATGCCGCACCCCGAAGCCTACCTGGCCGGCGTGAACCACCCCGATTGGGGGCGGCGCAAGCGGCTTGGCACGTTGCGGGAGGAAGGAGAGGGGCTGGCAATTTTTCGGAATATCGTGCGGCATTTGCAGCCCCACTCCCCTACCCCCTCCCCTGCGGGGGAGGGGAAGCCTGACGACTCTTTTGTTGTGGAGGAGAGGCGTCCGCACTATGAGCGCCGGGCGCGGCGGGAGGCTAGCTTGACTACTTCCATTGCGGATAATGTTTTTACGGCTGACGGAGGAAAGTGGGATGCGCTGAAGCAATACGGCCGCCAAATGCGCAAGGAGCCTACCCCCGCCGAAAATGAGTTGTGGCAGGCAGTGCGCGGGCAAAAGCTCGGCGTAGCCTTTCGCCGCCAGCACGCTATTGGCGGCTACATCGTTGATTTCGTGAGCTTGACCGATAAACTGGTTCTTGAACTAGACGGTGGTATTCACAACGAACCCGAACAAGCTGACTATGACCAAGGTCGTACCCAAGCGCTCGAAGAACTGGGGTACCGAGTAATTCGATTTACTAATGAGCAAGTTTTAACGCAGTTGCCTGCTGTTTTGCAAAGCATTACGTCCGCCTTACAATTCATTTAATCAATCCCTAACCACCCCACCAATAGCCCTCGTCAGGCTCCCCCTCTCCCGCAGGGGAGGGGGCCGGGGGGTGGGGCTGCACATATGAACACGCTCCCGCACTTCGCTACCCCCCAGCTCACGCTCCTGCACCGCGGCAAAGTCCGCGACAGCTACCGCATCAACGACAGCACGCGCCTCATCGTGGTGACGGACCGCCTCTCGGCCTTCGATAGCGTGCTCGAAACGGCCATCCCCCATAAGGGCGCGGTGCTCAACGGGCTGGCTAATTTCTGGTTTGAGAAAACGGCCCACATCATCCCCAACCACGTGAAGGCGCTGGTCGATGCCAACGCCATGCTGGTGAAGGAGGCGCAACCGATTAAGGTCGAGATGATTGTGCGCGATTACATCACCGGCTCGATGCTGCGCGGCTACCAGAAGGGCCAGCGCACGTTCTCGGGCGTAACCGTGCCCGACGGGCTGACCAAGCACCAGCAGTTCCCCACGCCCATCGTGACGCCGACCACCAAGGAGGAGTCGGACCGCGAAATCACCCCCGAAAACCTCGTGAGCGAGGGTTGGGTGAGCCAGCAACTGTACGATAAGATGGCCGAAAAGGCCTTGGAACTTTTCAAAGTAGGCTCCGATTTGCTGGCCTCGCAGGGTATTATTCTGGTCGATACCAAGTATGAGTTTGGCTTGCTAAACGGCGAGCTGATTCTGATTGACGAAATCCATACGCCCGACTCGTCGCGCTTCTGGAGCGCCGATGATTATGCCAAAAATCCCGAAGGCGCCGAGCAGATGGACAAGGAGTACGTGCGTCAGTGGCTCATCGCCAACAAGGTAGATGGCAGGTATCCCCGCGCCCTTACCCCCGAAGTAGCCCAGGAAGCCACCAACCGCTACCTCGATATCTACCAGCGCGTCGTGGGCCAGCCGTTGCCCACCGCCGATGAAAACGCCACCGGCGGCAACGTCGCCAACCGCCTGGTCAGCAACCTGGTGAAAGCCGGCCTGATAAAGGACGCCTGGGTGAACATCGTAATGGGTTCGCCCGCCGACAAAGAGCACTGTCTCAAAATTCGCTCGTATTTCGAAGGCTATGAGGTATTTACGCAGCTACGCGTAACCTCGGCCCACAAAAACGGGGAGGAAATCGGCCCGATGGCCGAAGTCTGGAACCGCAGCATCGAGCCTGGCGTCATTATCGCCGTGGCCGGCCTCAGCAACGGCCTCGGTGGCGCGCTGGCTGCCAACGTGAACGTGCCCGTCATCAGTTGCCCGCCGTGGAAGGACTACGCCGAGCTGGCCATGAATCTTAATTCGTCGGTTATCATGCCCAGTGGCACGCCCAACCTCACGGTAGTACGCCCCGACAACGCGGCCCAGGCGGCCCTGCGGGCGCTCAACATTCCGCGCCTACGTGAGCGGCTGCGCCACGATATTTTGGCCACGAAAGCCAAACTGCGAGCGGCTGACGCTGAGTTGAAAGCTTTATAAACCAAAAGCCATGACAGAAGCCCAGGCCCGACAACTCGTAACCAGCTACGTTGAAGCGTACAACCGCTTCGACGTGACCGGTATGCTGGCTAGCCTGCACGACAATATTGCGTTTAAAAACATTTCGGCTGGCGAAGTCAACCTGACGACTCGTGGCAAATCCGAATTTCAGGCCCAAGCCGAACAGGCAAAAACGTATTTCACTCAACGCGAGCAGCGTATTACTAACTGGCAAACGCTGGTTGATGAGCTGGAAATTAACATCGACTATACCGGCTTGCTGGCAGTCGATTTACCCAATGGCCTGAAAGCTGGCGACACCTTGCGCCTGCAAGGTAAATCGGTTTTTCGCTTTGCCGACGACAAGATTATCTCCTTGATTGACATTAGCTAAGCCCTTGGCAACTCCGCAACAACTCGTCCTCCTAGGCTCCGGTGCCCGCGAGCACGCCCTGGCTACCAAGCTCCGCCAGGATGGTGCGACCGTGCACGTGCTGCCCGGCAACGCCGGTATTCCCGGCAGCGTGCCCGGCATCAGCGCCACCGACTTTCCGGCCATCAAAAGCTTTTGTCAGGAGCAAGCGGTCAAGCTCATCGTGGTGGGGCCGGAGGCGCCGCTGGCGGCGGGGGTAGCCGATTATTTCCTCGGCACCGACATCCGCGTGTTTGGCCCGCGCCGGCAGGCGGCTACCCTCGAAAGCTCGAAGGTGTGGAGCAAGGACTTTATGCGTCGTCACGGCATCGCCACGGCCCGCGCCTGGAGCTACCGCAGCGACCAGTTTGCCGACGCCCACGCCCAGGCAGAGGAGCTGAATGGCCAGGTGGTAGTAAAATACGACGGCCTAGCCGCCGGCAAGGGCGTGTACGTGTGCAGCTCGGTGGCCGAGGCGGCCCACGCGCTCACCGAGCTGCGCGAACTGCACGACGGCTGGTTTAGCTTCCTGCTCGAAGAGAAGCTCACCGGCCCCGAGGTCAGCCTCATCGGCATCACCGACGGCAACCGGATTCGGATGCTGGCCCCGGCCCAGGACCACAAGCAGCTGCTGGCGGGCGACGAAGGCCCCAACACCGGCGGCATGGGCGCCTACTGCCCGGTGCCGTTTCTGGACGATAACTGGCTGGCGACCATCCGGCGCGATATCATTGACCCCACCTTGCGCGGCCTGCAAGCTGAGCCGTTCGGCTTCGTGGGCTTCCTCTATTTTGGGGTGATGCTGACGCCCGACGGCCCCAAATTGCTCGAATACAACGTGCGTCTCGGCGACCCCGAGGCGGAGGTGATTCTGCCCGCGCTGGAAAGCAGCCTGCTCGACCTCATTGTGGCCACGCTCGATGGCAACCTGGCCCAGACTATTGTAAAACAGCGTCCCGGCGCGTTCGTGGCCCTGGTGCTGGCTTCGGGCGGCTACCCGGCCGCGCAGTTTCCGACGGGTTTTCCCATTCACGGTATCGGTAATCAGGGCCGGGGCACGCAGGTATTTGTGGGCGGCGTGAAGCCGGGCGAAACCGATGGTGAGCTGCTCACCAATGGCGGCCGGGTGGCGGTGCTCGTGGCGCACGGCCCCGACCTGCCCACCGCCGTGCAACTGGCCTACGCCGAGGCTGAGCTGGTGTGTTTTCAGGATAAATACGTGCGCCCCGACATTGGCCAGCGCCCTACCCCCCTGCTCGAAACCAGTGCCTACTAAGGTGATGAAAAGCGCATCCGAAGCAGCTCCGCCCACCAACGCCTTGCCGCCGCCAACGGGGGGTAGGGCGGCGCGCCTGGCTATTCTGCTCTCGGGCCGCGGCTCCAACATGCTGGCGCTGGCCGGGGCCGTGCGCGCGGGTGCGCTGCGTGGTTTGGCGGAGGTGGCCGTAGTATTCAGCAACGATCCGGCCGCGCCCGGCCTCGAAGCCGCCGCCGGCCTGGGATTGCCCATCACCAGCCTGCCTTCGAAAGGCCGCAAGCGCGAGGCATTTGACCTCGAAGTAGTTAATATTCTGCGTGCTTACCGGCCCGATTATGTGGTGCTGGCCGGCTACATGCGGGTGCTGTCGCCGGCCTTCGTGCGGGCCTTCGCGGGCCGTATCGTCAACATTCACCCCGCCGACACGCACCAGCACCAGGGCCTGCACGCCTACGAATGGGCTTTCGATAACCACTTGGCGGAGACGAAGATTACCGTGCACCTCGTGGATGAAGGCCTGGACACTGGCCCTGTGCTGGCGCAGCGCGTTGTAAATTTGGTAGGGGCTGCTACTCTCGAAGAAGTCCAGCGCCGCGGCCTGGCCGTGGAGCACGAACTATATGCGGAAACGCTGGCTAATTTGATTAATGAGGATAAATCTGACCCTGAGACGTCATGCTTAATCTAGCGTCCGCTTGCCGAAGCATCTCTACCCCGCCGTTAGTATCTCGTTCAACGAAGCGACAGAAATGCTTCGACAAGCGGACGCCAGATGAGCATGACAACGATTTTTTTTAAGCCCTACCCCTCCGCCTTTTCTAATTCATAATTTCTAATTCATAATTCATTATGTGTGGCATCGTAGGTTTTCACGGCCCCGAGCGCGTGGTGGGCGATATGATTATCGGCCTCACCGCCCTTCAGCACCGGGGGCAGGATGCCGCCGGCATTGCCACGTTTGACGGCGACGCCTTCCACCTGCATAAAGGGCAGGGCTTGGTGAATGACGTGTTCCGGCCCAAAAACGTGAAGAAGCTGACCGGCAACACCGGTATCGGCCACGTGCGCTACACTACGCAGGGCGCCAACGACTCGGACCTGGCGCAGCCCTTTACCACCAGCTACCCCTTCGGGCTGGCGATGGTGCACAACGGCAACGTTATCAACTTCCGCGACGTGGCCAGGCTACTGCACGAGAAGTACCACGTGCTGCCCAAGACCACCAACGACCTGGAGCTCATCATGTACACCTTCGCCTCGGAGCTGCGGGTGAAGGACCTGGACCGGCTCTCGGTGGTCGATATTTTCGATGCCGTGGAGACGACGCAGGAGCTGGTGAAGGGCGCTTACGCTACCGTTACCATCATTGCCGGGCACGGGCTGCTGGCGTTTACCGACCCGCTGGGCATCCGGCCGCTGGTGATGGGTAGGCGCGATACGCCCGATGGTCCGGTGTACGCCTTCGCCTCGGAAAGCACCTGCTTCGACTACCTCGACTTTGAATTTGTGGAGAACGTGGGGCCCGGCCAGGCCGTGTTTATCGACAACGACTTCAAGGTGCATTACAAAAACCAGCAGGCGCTGCCTAAAGCCTTCTGCGTGTTTGAGCAGATTTACTTTGCCCGCGAAGACTCGACCATCCACGGCCGCCTGGTGGCCCGCGAGCGCGTGCGCCTCGGCAAAATACTGGCCCGCAAGGTGGTAGACGCCGGCCTGCGCCCCGATATGGTGATTGACGTGCCCAGCAGCGGCTACTTCGCCGCCTCGGGCCTGGCCGAAGCCATCGGCGTGCCCTACCGCCGGGCGATGGTGAAAAACAACCACATGGGCCGCTCGTTTATCGTGCCTACCCAGGCCGGGCGCGAGGACGTGGTGAAGAAGAAGCTCAACCCCATCAAGGCGTTTGTGGAGGGTAAGAAAGTGGCCGTGGTGGACGACAGCATCGTGCGCGGCACTACCTCGCGCCGCATCGTGCGCCTGCTGCGCGAGGCGGGCGCGGCCGAGGTATACTTCATTTCGAGCGCGCCGCCCATCGTGTCGCCCTGCATCTACGGCATCGACATGGCCATGAGCACCGAGCTAATCGCGGCTAACTACACGGAAGATGAAATCTGCCGCTACATCGAGGCCGATAAGGTTATCTACCAGGACCTAAGCGACTTGCAGGATTTATTTGCCGAGGAGCGCGGCCACGGCGGCTCGTGCTTCGCGTGCTTCACCGGCAAGTACCCCACCGGCGACGTGACGCGCTACCTGCGCCACGTGCAGGAGGAGCGCCAGAGCCACCGCATCGTGGACAAGGTGCCCTCGGTGAGCGCCAAGGCCCCGCTGCCGACTGAGCACTAAGCTGTTGGGTCGTTCTCATAGAGTAACTCACCCCCCGGCCCCCTCTCCGAAAAGGAGAGGGGGAGCCAGTCAAAATTTTGTAAAAACTCCCTAACTAACGCCCGCGCCGCCTCGGCTCCCCCTCTCCTTTTCGGAGAGGGGGCCGGGGGGTGAAGCGCCCCGTACGCTCCGCATGAACAACGCCCAAACCCCCGACGCCGGCTATTCCATCGACCTCGGCAACGCCGCTTCCCGCAACGCCTACGGCTGGGCCAAAAAGACCTTCGCCACCCGCGCTGGCCTGCCCGGCGAGCCCGCGCAGGACCTCGACGGCGGCTTCTCGAACGAAATCCGCTTCGGCCAGGAGCGCCTGGGCATTAGCTCCGACGGCATCGGCACTAAAATCGAGCTGGCCGAGCGCCTCGACAAGTACGATACCCTGGGCTACGACCTGGTGGCCATGACCGCCGACGACCTCATCGCCGCCGGCTTCGTGCCCACCAACCTGTCGAACATCATCGACGTGAATACCCTCGATTACGATGTGGTGGACGAGCTGATGCGCGGCCTGCACGATGCCTGCCAGTTCTCGAAAATCGCCATCACCGGCGGCGAAATTGCCGAGCTGGGCTCCCGCATCGGCGGCTTCCCCGGCGCGAAAATGAACTTCAACTGGGCCTCCACGGCCATCGGCGTGCTGCACCCCAGCCTGGCGCAGCCGCTGAGCGGCGCCACCGCCCAGGCCGGCGACGCGGTGGTGGCCCTGCGCTCGCCCTCGTTTCGCTCCAACGGCTACTCGCTGGCCCGCAAGACCTTGCAGCGCCTCTTCGGCGATAACTGGCATGCCCAAGCCTATGACGGCCCCGACGCCGACCAGTACGCCACTTGGGGCGAGGCCCTGCTCGCGCCCTCGCTCATCTACGCGCCCGCCCTCACGGCGGTGCTCGATGCCGGCCTACCCCTGCGCGGCGCGGCCCACATCACGGGCGGCGGCGTGGCCGACAACTTCAAGCGGGTGCTCAAAACCGGCCTCGGCGCGGTGCTCGACAACCTCTTCGCGCCGCTGCCCGCCATGCAGCGCCTCTGCGAAATCGGCGGCATCAGCCCCGAAACCGCTTACCTCTACTGGAACATGGGCAACGGGATGCTGCTCGTCACGGCCGCCGAAGCCGCCGAAGCCCTGGTACAGCAGCTCGCCCAAAGTGGCTACCAGGCCCAGGTAGCCGGCTACCTCACCGCCAAGCCGGGCGTGACGCTGCGCGTTGCGGCGGGGGAGCTGCGGTATGCGTAAGAATTTAGGTGCTACTTTATAAAAAAGCCCTGCCATTTTTCAAGTGGCAGGGCTTTCATTTTTGCACTTCTCAAATTTGAGCTACTTTTAATCCTTATGGCACATAAAGAGCAAGAAAGTAAAGCTGAGAAGAACATCAGAAGTGATGTTGAAAAGTATGGTTGGTCAGTTGCTTTATTTGAAAAAAGTACTGCAACTCCTTCGTTCGCCTATACAATAGGACTTTGGAAGACTTTTAAGCATCCGGAAATAATTGCTTTTGGCCTCCCTATTAATCTTCTTCACACAATTTTAAATGATGTTGGTGAGCTCGTTAAAGAAAGTAAAGAATTGTTACTAAACGTTGACAACAACGACATTTTGATTAACTTCCCTGTCCAATTTCGACGAGTAGATGCCAGCAATATATCGGATTATTTTGGCTTCGCACAATGGTTTAATGAATACGAGCCATTTCCAGCATTGCAGCTATTTTGGCCTGATAAAGCCGGAAAGCTTCCTTGGGAGCCAGCTTACGATGAAAAGTATAGGTTCGACCAACCAATCCTAGACCGTAGACTTGATTTCAAGTTCTTTGAACTTCGGAATACGGCCGCCTTTGTGTCGGAATGCGTTTTAAAAGAAGGTAAACCTATTCTATGGGTGTGGCACGACAGTGACGATGCTACTTGGTCATTTGCAAATGAATCAACTGACCATATGGTAGTTGTTGGCCTAGATGAAGTCGTTGCGCATGACCTAACAGTGAATGAGCTATTCAACTTGGAAATGGACCAAATAGCGACACGAGAATTTGTTAGGGATAAGTGGAAGAGAAAACATGTCTAGTTCTCTTTGAAAGCACTCACGCCGGCCGCTTCGCCAGCATCAGCTGCGTGCGGAACTCATGGAGCAACTGCTCCAGGCCCACCGGGTACACGTGCGGGTTGAGGTAGCGGCGGCAACAGGTGCTAGGGGCGTAAGCGCCCATCAAATGCCAGGGGACTGACGGCGGTTATTTCAACCTGGCCAATCAGTGGGTGCGCCGGGTTTAGCAGCACATTGCGGGTAGGCGACCCCAGCAGCACCGTAGAAGGCACGGCAAACCCCAGAAAAGGATAATCGGGTCGCAAGCGAGGTAGCAGAAACCGCGCTACATGGTCGGGCGCAGGCTGCTGATGCCAGTCGGGGGGGAGCGCTGCTTCCGGAATAGCTTCGACTAATTCGGCGGGTAGCGCAAGCGTTACCTGCACGTAGGGCGGCAAGTCTGGCAGCGGCGTACCATCCAGATGCACCAGCGTTTCGAGCAGCGCCAACTCGGGCGAAGCCGCCGTGTAAATCAGCGGCGTTCCTTCCGGGTTCCAGCGCCCTCCGTAGCGCCGCGCGCCTTCGCCGTTTAAGAGCGTTGCGACAAATTGCTGCTTCTGAATCCGGTAAACGAGTAAAGGCATGTAGGGTAGCTAGTATGCCACAGACTTATCGAAGGCGCGGTAGGAGTTTAGCAGGTAGTGCCGGGGCGCGGCTAACTATACACGCCGTACTCGATGCGCCCGAGCAATTGGTCTATCAGACGGAAGCCGGTGGCCGTATCCAGGAGTTGTAGAGGCGACTGGTCTTGCAGCATGGTCAGCGGTCGGCGCAGCCAACGGTTGAATTTTCCCTGGTCTTCAAACACGGCCAGGCCGTGGGCGGCTACCGCATTCAGTAGCAACAGGCGTTCCGACTGCACCTTGGTAAGCGGAATTGCTTTCTCCGCCGGCTTAGCTCCTAAACGCCGCGCAAATGTGCGTTCGGGAGTAGCCAGGACCAGCGCCATTTCGCCAACCGTCAAGTCGAGCCGCGCGGCTAGGTCACGTATTTGCTGCTGCGCCTCTGCTGGTAACAAGCCGGCGCGCACCTGGCTGATAAACTGTACGTCCGACGCAGGAGTATCTGGAATAGCCAAGGGGGGTAGGGTAACTGTTGCAACAAAGCGGTTGCCCGGCTGTGCACCCGGCTGCTGCCCGCCCACAATAGGCGCAACCGAACTGCCTGTGACAAAGCTTTTCATTGGAGTGTTGGTTAGGTGGATGCCAAATGTCAGCAAGATAACTGCCATTTTGCTTAACGCAACGTGGGTGCCTCCGATAAAGTTTGAGGATTTACGCTCACGCCGGCCGCACCGGCCGCTTGTCCAGCATCAGCTGGGTGCGGAACTCGTGCAGCGACTGCTCCAGGCCCACCGGGTACACGTGCGGGTTGAGGTAGCGGCGGATGCTGGGGTCGAGGCTGGCGACTTCCTGGCGGGCGTGGGCGCGGCTTTCGGCCAGGGTAGGCAGCGGCTGCACGAGGCGGCCCTGGCGCAGCACCGGGGCCAGCAAGTCGTGGAAGGGTGCGCCCACGCTCACGGGCCGGCGACGGGTGAGGTCGGCCGGGTCGATGATGGTCGGGGAGGGGGGTAGGGCCTCGGGCGCGGCCACGTTGTAAATCATGTCGGCGCGGGGCTGGCCCTGCTCGCCGAGGTAGCGGCGCACCTGCAAGATGCCGGGGATGCTGGTTTTGGCCTGCTGCTCGGAGAGCTTGATGGTGAAATCCCAGCGCTGGCCGTCGGCGGTGCGCAGGGCGGCCAGCTTGTACACGCCCCCGAGGGCCGCCTGGTTGTAGGCCGTCACGAGCTGCGTGCCTACCCCCCAGGTGTCGACGCGGGCGCCCTGCTGCCTGAGGTTGAGGATGAGGTTTTCCTCCAGGTCGTTGCTGGCCACGATGCGCACCTTGTCCAGGCCGGCGGCGTCGAGCAGCTGGCGCGCTTCCTTGGAGAGGTAGGCCAGGTCGCCCGAGTCGAGGCGGATGCCGCCCAGCTCGTGGCCGTGCTGGCGCATTTCCTGGGCTACTTCGATGGCGTGGCGCACGCCATCAAGGGTGTCGTAGGTATCGACCAAGAATACCGAGTCGTCGGGAAAGGCGTCGGCGTAGGCGCGGAAGGCTTCTTTTTCACTTTCAAACGTCATGACCCAGCTGTGGGCGTGGGTGCCGCGCACCGGGATGCCGTAGCGCTGGCCGGCCAGCACGTTGCTGGTGGCATCGGCCCCGCCGAGGTAGGCGGCGCGGCTGGCCCCGAGGCCGCCATCGGGGCCCTGAGCACGGCGCAGGCCAAACTCCAGCACGGCATCGTCGGGACCAGCGGCGTCGCGCACGCGGGCGGCCTTGGTGGCGATGAGGGTCTGAAAATTGACGAGCGTAAGCAGCGCCGTTTCCACCAGCTGGGCTTGCAGCAGCGGGCCCTGCACGCGCACCAGCGGCTCATTGCCAAAGACGACCGTGCCCTCAGCCACGGCGTCCACGTCGCAGGTAAATGTTAAGCCTTTTAAGTAGGCTAGAAACTCATCAGGGAAAAGCCGGGTCCCCTTGCTGCCGGTGAGGCTGGCCAGGTAGGCAATATCATCGTCCGAAAAGCGCAGCGTTTCCAGGTAGTCCACGGCCAGCGCCAGGCCCGCCGCCACGGCGTAGCCGCCATTGAAAGGCGCCTTGCGGAAGTAGAGGTGAAACACCGCCTCGCGCTCGTGGAGATTGTTTTTCCAGTACCCATACGCCATCGTGAGCTGGTAGAGGTCGGTGAGCAAAGCCAGTGAGGGCCGGTAGAGGCCGGAGAGGGGCGCGTCGTTCATGGGGCAAAGCAAAGGCTGAAAAACCGAACTATAGTCGGCCGTTGGCCTGCGCTGCCGCGTCCTTGGGGTTTGGAACGGGCAAGCCTCACGCGCGGCCCACGGTCGAAGCATTACCTTGGGGCGTGAAAAAAACTGCTACCCCCCCGGCGCTGTTCCAATGGCTTATCCACCTGCCAGCCGCGCTGCGCCTGGCTGCCGGGGTGGTAGCCGGCGTGCTGGCCTGGGCCCTTAGCCCGGCGCACTATCACGTATTAATCCGGCTGATTATTGGCTGGGATGCCTTTGGTCTCACTACGCTGGCGCTGCTGTGGGCGTCCATCTATACCGCCGATACGGATAGTATTCGGGCCACCGCCTCGTCCGAAGACCTGGGCCGCCTGCTGAGTTTCGTGTTTGTGCTGGTGGCGGCGGGGGCCAGCCTGCTGGCCGTGGTGCTGCTGCTGGGCAGCACGCACGACCTACCCCCCGCCAGGATGGCGCTGCATATTGGCCTGAGTGGCGTGGCCGTGGCTACGTCGTGGCTGCTGGTGCACACGGTATTTACGTTGCGCTACGCCCACATGTACTACGATGTTGGCCCCGAAGGCAACGACGTGGGCGGCCTCGATTTTCCCGGCAACGAGAAAGAGCCCGACTACCTCGACATCGCTTACTTCGCCTTCGTGGTAGGCATGACCGCCCAAACCGCCGACGTTGGCATCAGTGGCCGCGCTATTCGCCGGCTGACTCTGCTCCACGGCCTCATCTCCTTCGCCTTCAATACCGCCCTGGTCGCGTTGGTTATCAACGGCGTAGCCGGAATCCTTTGATTCAATTATCAGTCATCAATTATCAGTCATCAATTATCAGCGCTCAACTTAGCGCGGTTTTCAGGTTAGTGTACGAGGTGGTTAGTAGCGGGCTGCCGGCTGTTCGCTCGTCGTTGGCGCCGTTCGTTCTTCCAACGAGCGGACAGCCGGCGAAAAGCCGGCAGCCCGCAGGTACATCAACCGGAGAATCGCTCTAGAAAGGTTGATGACTGATAATTGACCTAAAACAGGCTGCCTTGCACCTGCTGGAGAATCGGTTTCGGCGGTGGCACCACGATGCCCGTCAGCTCGCGCACGCGGGCCAGAAAGTGCTGGGCCCAGAGGGGCGCGTGGCGCACATCCTTTTGATGGATAAACACATACGCCGTGTGCAGGCCCTGCGCGTACCACTCGGCCAGGCGCTCGGCCCAGGCATCGGCGCGGGCATAATCGCTGGGGATGAGGCCGTGGCCGTTGAGGCGGATGAAAGCGGTGGGGGTAGTGAGGCGCTGGGCCAGTACGTCGCGCCGGCCCGCCACGTCGGTGATAACGAGCGTCTTATTCAGCGCTTCGAGCGTGGCAAAAACCGTGTCGGCCAGCGCTTTATCCGCAAACCAGCGGGGGTGGCGCAGCTCCACGGCCAGCGGCACCTCGGCGGGCCAGTCGAGCAGGAAGCGCTCCAGCCGGGGTAGTAATTCGGGGCTGAAATGCGGGGGCAGCTGCAAGAAGCACGTACCCAGGTTGTTGCCCAGCTCTTGCACGGCGCGCGTGAAGCTCAGCGTCAGGGCATCCGTATTATATAGCTCGCGCTCGTGGCTGATGCCGCGCGGCAGCTTGGGGCAAAACCTGAAGCCCGGCCCCACGGCCTCGCGCCAGCGCCGCCCGGTGGGTGCGTCGGGAATGCGGTAGTGCGTGGTATTCAGCTCAATAGAGTTGAATTGCTGGGCGTAGTATTTGAGAAAATCGGGCTCCCTGGCTCCCTGCGGGAAGTACGAGCCCAGCCATTCCTTATTGGTCCAGATGGGGCAGCCTACGTACAGGCGCGGGGGGGTAGGGGCCGTGGCCTGGGTGCGGGCCAGCACCCGCGCGGTGTCGGGGTGGTCGGGGGGCAGGCGAAAGTCAACGTAGCGCAGGTCGGGCAGGCGGCCAAAATCCATGCGGCGAAGGTACGGCGGAGGGTGAACTCCCAGGCGCGGTAATGTACAACGTATTTAGCATTTCTACAAGCACACCTTGGGCTTAAACCAAAGCTTTAAGCCAAAATTTTACACCCGCCGGATAATCGTATTTTTCAGCTTGCATTGTAAAAATACAAAATCTGAACGTAAAGTGCCTTAACTAAACACAATTGATGTTTAGGTCCGCCCAGCGCAACCAAATCAAATGCAAATTTTATGTAAAAAGTGCAATTTATAAATCGTGTTAAGCTAATTAGCAAGCGGCGGGTAGCTGTTTTGAGGAGGCGCGCCCTACATTCGGTTAGTTCACCATCTATCAAGGCGCATGACGCTCACGCGACCACCCTTTCTTACTTCTGCTTTTCTACTACACTGCTTTTGCTGGCTGGTGCTGGGGGCTGGGCTAGTATCACCGGCTTCCGCACGTACCTCCCGCACCCACGCGCTGCATCACAAGCATTTGCGTCGGCACATCCACATTCCCCGGATGCTGCCCACTATTATTCCGGCGACCCGCGCCGGCTATGCTACCGTGTTGCGGGGCCGCGCCTCGTGGTACGGCAAGCGTTTTCAGGGTATGAAAACGACCAGCGGCGAGCGCTTTAACCGCCATAAATACACCTGCGCCCACAAGACGCTGCCCTTCGGCACCCGGCTGCGCGTGACGAACCTGAGCACCGGCGCCACCGTGGTAGTGCGCGTCACGGACCGCGGGCCTTTCCGCCACGAGCGCATTATCGACCTGGCCGAAGTGGCTGCCCGCCCGCTGGGCATTGTCGAGTCGGGGGCTGCCACCGTGGTGGCCGAAGTAGTAGACCCTACTACCCCCCTGGGCCTCACCGATACGCCCGATAACCTGGCGGTGCTGCGCGAAGGCGACCCCAACCCGGCGGCGCCTTTCACCGCCTACCTGCTGCCCGAAACCACAGCTACGGCCCCCGACCTGGCCGTGGCTGACAACCAGCCCGCCCGCCCGGAAGCCGCCCCCGCTGCCCCGCGCTTTGAAGTGCAGGCCGGCACCTTCGCCACCCCCGAAGCCGCCCGCGCCATGCTGGCCCGCATCCTGACCATCGACCAGGCCCTACCCGCCGACGTAGTGGCCGTTACGATAGATGGCCGCCAGCTCAACCAGGTAGTGGTGGGCCAACTGGCCAACTGGCTGGCCGCCGAAACCGTGCGCCGCAACCTCCGGCTCTGGGGCATTACGGGACTGGTGAGGACCGTGCCAGCCCACGAGGCCGAAGCCAGCAGCCTGGCCCGCTCGGCGGCTACGCCTGCCGGAATGGCCGCGTTGCGGCGCTAATACGGCAGCTCCTGAAATCCTGATTGAGATTTCGGCGTACGTACAACAGGCCTTCCCCAGTAGGAAAAGGCCTGTTGTGTTTAGCGCAAGCGGCAAGAGCTACTTAGTTTAGTCTTCGGTGGCGCGGTTGATAACCACGATAGCTACCACGGCCAGGGCCGCTACGCTGAGAATCAGCTGGGTAGGGGTAAAATTCTTGGACGCCTTACGTAGCAGGGTGCCGCCGTTTTTGAGCAGGTCGTCCATGTGCTCGGATTTGCCCTGAAATACGTTTACCGCGGCTTCGAAAGTGCGGGCAATATCTTCGGGCAGAATCTTTTCGATTTGTTGAAGCTGGTCAGCCATGAGGAAAGCAAGTAGTGATGAATTGGCAGGAAAGGCTGGCAGGTTGCCGCCTCAACGCTCTTACGCAAAAATCGGTCGGGCGTTCCTGTGCAGCTTTATTTAGGGCTTTTAGTCGGCCACCACCAGTACCAGCGAGCTGCTGCGCTCGCCCTCACGCACCACGCAGTGGTAGGCACCGGGGGCCAGCCCGCGCACGCTCAGTGACACCCGTTGCGGGCCCTGACCCAGCACCCGGCCCTCGACCAGCCGGCGCACCTCGCGCCCCAGGCCATCGAGCAGTACCAGTTGCACTACCCCGCCCTGGCTTTCAAACAGGGCCGTGGCCTGGTCAGCCACGGGATTGGGGTAGAGCGTGAAGCCCGGCACCGGGGTAGCGCTGGACGCCGTGGCCAGCGCCGTTTGCCTGATAACCGGCACGTAGGGGAAGGGCTGGCCAAAGAGCTGATTGAGCGTGGCTTGCGGCACCTGAAACCAGTCTTTGAGAATGCTGGTGTACACGCTGCGAAAATCAATCTGCATGGCCACGTTGTCGTTCACGCCCGCGTTGGCGGGCAGCTGCGGGTTGGGGCCGTGCACGATGGGGTTGGCCTGCGAGCCAAATACCAGCAGCGGGGCGGCCGCGCCGTGGTCGGTACCGTAGCTCGAATTGGCCTTGATGCGGCGGCCGAATTCCGAGAACGTCATCCCAATCACGCGGTCCTGCACGCCCAGTCGTCGCAGGTCATCCTGGAAGGCGTTGATACCGTCGGCAATTTTGCCCAGCAGCGTGGCGTGCGCGCCGGTAGTGGTGCTGCCGGTGGTAGGCACCTGGCTGGAGTGCAGGTCGAAGCCGCCGAGCTGGCACACGTAGATGCGGGTGCTGAGGCCGCCGGCCACCAGCTGGGCCACTATTTTGAGCTGGTCGGCCAGCGCGTTCTGGCCGGCCGTGGGATAGAGTGGCGACAGGTTTTTGGCCTTGGCCGCCGCCGCCTGAATGGTAGTCGTGTACACCTGCGTCTGGCTCACTACCTGCCGGATAAACGTCAGCTCATGGCCGGCCTGAGTAGCCGGGGCCGCGTCGGTGCCCCCGCTCAGCAGCTGGTAAAAGCTGGTGGTGCTGGCAATGGCCATGCCCATGTTCACGGTGGGGCCCTGCACGCAGTTACTCACCACCGAGCCGATGCTGATAGCCAGCGGGTCGGGATTCTGGGCGCTGGGGTAGCCCGTCGGAAAGCCCGGAAACTCGCCGTCGAGGTAGCGCCCGCCCCAGCCGGTGGTCCACACCACGTCCGAGCTGGAGCCCGAGGTCCAGATATCGGTAGCCCGGAAGTGCGAAAAGTTGGGGGTAGGGTAGCCCACGCTTTGCACCACGCCCAGCTGGCCGTTCTTATACAGCTGCTGGGCCGTGGCCATAGCCGGATGAATGCCCGTAGCCGCCGTGAGGGGTAGCACCTGGTTTTGGGGCAGCATGATGTTGGGCCGCGCCGCCGCCAGGGCTGCGTACTGGTCCACCGGGATAATCATGTTCAGCCCATCGTTGCCGCCTTGCAGCTGCACGATTACCAGCACTTTATCAGTAGCGGTAGTGGCGTTGGTGAGCGCCGCCAGCTCGGGCGAGTAGCCGTAGGCCCCAATGGGAAAGCCGTGCAGCATGGCCGCGCCCGTCACCGTAGCCCCCGTGGTTTGTAAAAATTTACGCCGTTTCATAAGTAGCTGGTTTGTCATTGCGAGGAGGCACGACGCGGCAATCTTTCCTTGCTGTTCGGCCAAATAAATTTTACCCTACCTTCTTTCGTACTGGCAAGTGGTTCCGACGACAAGGAAAGATTGTTTCGTCGTGCCTCCTCGCAATGACAAGCCGGCCCTAGCTCAGCTGGTATTCGGCTAGGCCGGCCAGGGCTTTCACCATCGCCACGAGCTTGGTCGTCACCGCGTTGCGGCGGGCCGGGTTGGTGGGCGTGGCCATAAACAGGGTCCACTCGCTGGTCCACTCAAAGTCGGGCAGGCCGGGAATGAGCGCGTTCTTCAAAAAGTCCAGCTGGCTGGTCGTGAGCGCGACAGGCACCATCAGGCGCACGAATTCGGCGATGACTAAGTTGGGGTCCTGGGCCGTGGCGGGGGGTAGGGCCTGCACCCAGGCCACCAGGTCGGCCTTGTAGGTGATGCCGTTTTTGGTGTAGCCCGTGCCGATGAATAGGTCGGTGGTCTGGTTGCGGCGGGGCAGCGTCACCGAGTTTATCCACAGCTCATGAAACTGCGGCGTCTGGTAATAAGCGGCCCAGCCGGCCACGTTGGGCGGGTCGCCCAGCGTCTGCTGCTGCACGTAGGTCAGGCCGTTGAGGTAGTCCCACACGCCGTACAGCGCCACCGGGCTGCTGGCGGGGGGTAGGGCCAGCTCCAGCTGCCGGCACAGGCCCACCGTGAAGTCGAGCGGGCTCTTGATGAGGCAGCCCACGTTGGCCGCGTCGAAGAAATGCTGCGAGCTGAGAAGCTTGCGCAGTACCGGCACCACGTCGTAGTTGCTCTGCGCCAGCAGCGTGGCCAGGGGCTGAATAATGTCGCTTTCTATCTGTGAATCAATAACGTAGTACACAAACCAGCGGTAGAGCTTGCGCACCAGAAACGCCGCCGTAGCAGTTTGATTGAAAATCAGGTCAATTAAATCCTTGTACTCATTGGCCCCGTTGGGCGCAACTTTGGCGTTGCCAAAAGCGGCGCTGAACTGCTTGGTCGTAGCGTCGTGGCGGCTGGCCGTGAAGTAGCCGCTCACGGTGCTGGCATCGTCGCGCCAGCCGGTGAGCACGCGGGCGGCGGCCTGCACGTCGGCCTCGGTGTAGGTGGTGTAGTTGCCGGCCCCGATGAGCGGTCCCTTGCCCAGCGTAAACAGCTCCAGCAGCTCGCGGCCGTAGTTCTCGTTGGGGGCGCCCACCACGCTCTGATTACCGTTGAGGTAGCGCAGCATGGTCGGGGTAACGGTCATGTCCTTAGCCAGTTGCCGGATATTGCCCAGCGCGTACTGGCGTAGCAGCCGCGCGTATTCGTAGCCGTAAAAAGCGCTGTTGATAGTGCCAAACTCCACCACGAAGTGGTTGTGCCAGAACAGCGTCATCTTCTCCCTGAGCGATACGCCCTGGCCCAGCTGCTGGCCCAGCCACCAGTCGCGCAGTGACGCCCGGCGCCCGCCTTCCAGCGTCTGGTCAAACGCCCGCCCCACCCACGTCTGGCCGATGGGCACCGTCGTATCGGCGGCACTCACGTTGAGCGGCGCGGCCGGCGGGGCCGGCGCGGTCAGCAGCCCATCGAGCACCGCGGTGAGCGATGAGCCGGCCGCCGCCGCAATCTCGCCGCGCGTGGGCCCAAACAGGCAGCGTCGCAGCAAGTGCGCCGCCTGGTCGGCGCCCCAGGGGCCGGCGTAGGCGGCCAGCGTAGTAGCCAGGGTGTCGCGCCGCTCGGGCAGCGTCTTGTTGGCGTAGGGGCTAATGGTTTCGGGTGGGTTGCTGCCCAGCGTGGCAGCAACTTGCGAAGGCGCGGCCGGGGCGCGCCGCCCGGCAGTCGGGGGCTGGAGGAAAGCTCGGCGGTTCATAGGCAGCGAGGCAAGTTATTACCCAAAGATGCGGCCCGCCCGCGAAAGTTTAACGCCTGACTAACAATTTTTTATTTCCGTAAAACTCAGCAATATTTTCCTGCCTGCAAACCGCCGCGCCGCGCGCCCTACCCCCCTGTTACCGGCCCAAGGTCGGGCAACTGCCAGCCGCGGCCCAGCCAGCGCCGCAGCGCCCGCCGCCACCCCGGCAGCGCCCGAAACCGGGCCTTGTCCTCGGCCAGGGCGGGCACGTTGAGCCGGGCGGCGCGGGCCTGCCACTCGCTCAGGCGGCGGGTGGGGGGTAGGGCAAAAAGCACCGCCAGCACCGACCGGATTTCCTTCAGATTCCAGTAATGGTACACCCACGGCGCGGCCTCGCGCACCGGCCCGGCCTGCGCCCACACCACGCTAAAGGCCAGCTGCTCCATCACGTGCTTGGGGTAGCGGCGGTACAGCTGCTCGGTGAGGGCCAGCACCGTGGCCAGCCGTGGCGCATCGGCGCTGCGCAGGCCCAGCACGCCGGCGTTGTACATGCGCGTGGTGGGGCCAATGGCCACGCCGCCGGCCAGCGGTGCCTGACCCGGTGCTGGCCGCAAGGCCCGGTTTATCTTGCGGTTCAGCGGGTTGCCATCGCCCAGCCGGCCTTCGGCCACGTGCATGAAATGCTCGCCCCGGCCCAGCGCCGCGAAAATTTCGGCCGGCGACCGCACCCAGATAGTGTCCGTATCGGCATACAGCAGATTGCCGGCGTAGTGCGCCGCCGCGTGCTGCAACACCTTGATTTTGACCCGGTGCACGAAGCCAATTTCCCCGCGCCATTCCTGCCATTGCGCCGGCCCGATGGGCACGTACGCCACGGCCGCCACCTCGCCCAGCACCGCCCGAAAATGCGCCGGGTTGTCGGTATACACCAGCACGGTGGCGCCGGCCGGCTGCCGCAGGTAAGAAAGGATGCTCAGCAGCGCCTCGTGAAGAATAGCCGGGCTGCCGTAAGCCTGGTAAAGGAGGTAGTCGCCCATGCGGAGCAAAGGTACGGGCGGCTTTTCGCGCCGGGTTTCGCCGGGTTAAGACGCCATATTTCGCAGGGGTAGGGAACCAAAAAAGCCTCGCCGGTGGGACGAGGCTTTCCAGTAGTAGCAGAAAAAAAGAGAGAAAAGCTTATTCGTACACCTTCACCACGAAGACGAAGTCTTGCAGGCGCTTGAGCTGCTGCGGGCGGCCGGCGCCAGTTAGCTGGTTGAAGCGCGGCAGGTGGTAAGCCGACTCAGGCTGGTGGTTTTTGAGTGAATCGACCAAGCGCACCAGGTACGACGACTTGGTGGCGAAGGCGGCGCCCAGCACGTCGTCCTGCCGGCTGCTCACTACCCCAATCAGGTTGCCCTGGGCATCGAGCAAGGGCCCGCCCGAGTTGCCGGGGTTCAGCGGAATGCTCACCTGGTAGAAAGCCGAGTCGCCATCGTAGCCCGAGCGGGCGCTCAGCGCGCCTTCGCCGTACACCACGTCTTCGCGGGGGTAGCCCAGCGTATATACGCGCTCGCCCAGGTCGGCCTGCCCGGCCTTAAAGGTGTAGGGTAGCCGGCCGAAAGTCTTAAAGTCGCGGTCCTTGATGCGCAGGATGGCCAGGTCGTGCTTCTTGTCGGTAAACACCGTTTCGGCGTGGTAGCGCTGGTGGTCGCGGCCCTCCACCAGCAGCGAGTCGGCGCCCTTAATCACGTGGGCGCTCGTGACGAGGTAGCCATCCGAAGTGAGCGCGAAGCCCGTGCCGCTGAAGCGGTTGGTACGCACGGCCGGTACCGTCGCGTCGCCCCTTTGGTTATCAACCTTCTGAATGAGAACCTTCTGGCTGCGAACTATCTGGGCTACTTCGCGCCGCAGCTCCCGCACGCCGCTGGCCGTCGGCGCGTTATACGAATGCCACAGGCCCAGCCCGGTCAGCGTGCTGAACACCGCCAGCACGGCCACCGAGGCGGCCACGCCCACCGTGGCGCGGTGCCCGCTCCAGAACTCGCGCAGCTTCTGCTCGGTGCGCGACAGGCTCAGGCGCGGGTTCACGGCGTAGGTCAGGCCCCCGGCCGCTTTCTCCTCAAAGGCGGGGGTAGCCTCGGCGGCCAGCATGGCCTCGTGCAGGTGGCTGATAGTCTGGCGGGTGCGGCGGCGCTCGCCGTAGGCGGCCAGCGTGCCGGCCAGGTCCAGGTATTCGGCGTAGAGCTGGCTCAGCCGGGGCTCGGCCCCGAGCCGGGCTTCCAGGCTGGCCCGCGCGCCGGCCGCCAGCTCACCGCGCTGGTAAGCTTCGAAGAGGGCGTAGTAATCGGCTTCGGTTTGCATCTTGATTTGGTGCTTGGTGCCTGGTGCGTAGTGCCTGGTGCTTGGGCTGTTAAGTGAACGACCCAAGCACCAGGCACTACGCACCAGGCACCAAACTAAGCTTCTTTATAACTAGCGAAAAACAACTTCTTCAGGCGGGTTAAGCACTTGTATTTCTGGGTTTTGGCGGTGTCAGCGTTGGTGTAGCCGTGCTCCGCCGTGAGGTCAAGCATCGATTTGTCGAGCAGGTAAAAGCCTTCGAGCAGCGAGCGGCAGGGCTCGCCCAGGTGGGTCAGCGCCTCGCTCATCGTCGCGAAGCGCCGGTCACGCTCCTCGGCTTCCTGCACATCGTCATCGGCCCCGGTGTTGAGGTAGGGGCCGTATTCTTCCTCGTCGAGCAGGCGCACGCCGTGCAGCCGGCTTTTGGAGGTGAGGCGCTTGAGCCACAGGCGGCGGCACACGGCGTAGAGGTAGGTTTTAATCTGGCAGCTCAGCTCCAAAGAGCCTTCGCGCACCTTCTCATAAAATACCATCACGCCTTCCTGGTACACGTCGCGGGCATCGTCCTCCGAGCCGCTGTTTTGCAGCACGAAGTGTGAAACCATCGGCCAGTGCAGGCGGTAAAGCTGGCTGAGGGCCCGCTCGTCGCCACCCTCAATGGCTTTGATGAGCTGAGCGTCGGCGGCCAGCGCCGTGGTGCTATCCATGTTCATTCGCTTCGGGGCTTAATGCGGGCTAACGGGCATTAGTAACCCATGAGATTTTTTTAAATATTTTTTGCCACCACCGGGTTACCTAAGCACCGTGGCGGCATTAAGGGCAGTTTTCCGTCAAACCCCTTTTCAAATTTACCCCAAGATGAACAACGTACTGAAAGTGTCTGCCCTGTTCCTGGCCGTTGGCCTGGCTTCGTGCGAGTCGAAAACCGCTACGACCGAAACCACCACCGCGACTCCGGCTACCACCGAGTCGTCTTCGACCATGAGCACTGACTCGGCTTCGACCATGTCGACCGCTCCCGCTGCTGGCGCTACCACCACCGATGGCGCTATGGCTCCCGCTGCTGGCACCACGACGGCTCCCGCCGCTGGCACCACCACCACCCCCAAGTAATTGCGGCTGGGCCTAGCCCAGCATAGCTTTTATACTTAAAAAGGGTTCGCACGGCATTGTGCGAACCCTTTTTTATATGCAAGTTATTGCTGGGTAAATAGTTAGGTAACCAGCGCCAGTAAGTCGGCCGCGATGCCGGGCCAGGGCTGGTGCAAATCAAGCGTCGCGATGCGCACCGGGTGGCCGCCCAGCGTGTAGCGCACATCGACGGCCGCCGTGGCCGCCGGGTACAGCAAAATGCCTTCGAGCGCCTGGCCGGGGGTAGGGCGCAGGTTTTGGAGGTAGGCAAAAAGCTGGTAGAGGTGCGGCGCGATGAGGCGCACCTGGTCGTAGCGCGGGCGCAGGGCGGCGGCGTAGTACTTGGTATCCAGGATAATCTTGCGGGCCGGGCTGTCGAGGGTGGTATCGGTGAGCATGGTGGGCAGCAGCGCCAGGTCGGGCGCGTGGGCGGCCTCGGCCTGCCAGGCAATGGTTTCGGCAAAAACACGGTACTGGCGCTGCTCGCGGCGGTAAAAATTGCGCACGGCCTGCTCAAACAGCCGCGCCATCAGCCGCTCATCGCGCCGAAAATCGGTGAAGCGGCTCCGGCTTCCTGCGGCCGGCGCGGGCAGCGACGTATCAAAAATCAGCTCGCACAGGTGCAGTAAAAAGGCCGCTGCCGCCGCCAGCCGCTGGCGCCGCAACGCCCCAAACACCGGCGCGGCCGGCACCAGCGGTACCACGCTAGTGGGTAAGCGGCGGCGCACCTCGCTCACCTCGCGGCGCAGCGCCAGGGGTAGGCCGGGGTGCGGCGCCAGGGCGGCCAGCGTGCCGGCCAGCAGCTGGTGCAGCGGCTGGTTGGGGCTCAGCTCATCGAAGCGGCACACGGCCCGGCCCTGGGGCAGCAGCGCCCGGCCCAGGGTCGGTGCTAATTCAATGCGCCCCCGCAACTCCTTGGTTTCTTGCTCAATACCGCTGAAGGCTAGGGGTAGGCCACGGCGCAGCAGCTGGCGCGTGGCGTGCAGCAGCATCTGGGTCAGCAGCTCCAGTGGGCGGTGAAAGGGCGCGGCCTCGGTGGCGTGCAGCACCGCCGGCTCGGGCAGGCGCTGCCAGGCGTAGCACAGCAGGTAGTAGAGGGTAGCGAGCGGAATCACGGAAATGTAGGGTAAGCTTTAGCTTGCCGTAAGTAATTGTCCAACACGATTTTAACTAACACTGAAAAACCGCGCTGCTTCATCACGGCAAGCTAAAGCTTACCCTACACGTCTTGCAGCAGCCGGCGCAGTTGGGCGGCGGCTTTGTCGGGCTGCTCGCGCCAGTAGTCGGCCAGCAGCGGGCCGATTTCCTGCTCAAAAATCAGCCGCAGCCAGGCGCTGGCTGCGGCCGCGCCAGCGGGGGTAGGGGGCGCGCAGAAATAGCTGTGGCCGATTTCAAAGTCGGGTCCCAGCTCGGGGTCGGCGGCAATTACGTGGTTGAGGGCCACCATGCGCTCGGTCAGCAGCTCGATAAGCGACGCGGGTATTCCATTCGCAGCCAGAAACTTGCGCAGTGGCGCGCCAAACTGCGGCCGCATGGCCACGAAGGCAAAGCGCCGCCGCAGGGCGTAGTCGAGCGGGGCCAGCGAGCGGTCGGCCAGGTTGAGCGTGCCGATGACGTACAGGTTGTCGGGCACGAAAAACCGGGGTGCCTCGGGCGGGGCGTAGGGTAGGCGCAAGGCGTGGGCCGGCCCGCGCTTGTCGGGCTCCAGCAGCAGCAAAAACTCGCCAAAGATGCGGGCCACGTTGCCCCGGTTCAGCTCGTCAATCAGCAAAAAATAGGGGCGCTCGGGGTCCTGGGCGGCGCGCTGGCACAGCAGCGGCAGCACGCCCGGCACCAGCCCAAACTGCCCCTTGGGCCCCGGCCGAAAGCCCAGCACGAAATCCTCGTAGCCGTAGCTGGGGTGAAACTGCACCAGCTCGATGCGGCTTTCATCCTGGGCGCCCAGCAGCAGCCAGGCCAGGCGGCGCGCCAGGTAGGTTTTGCCGGTGCCGGGCGGCCCTTGCAGCAGCAGTGCCCGGCGGCGGCGCAGGCCGGCGAGCGCTGCAATTAGCTCATTATCAGTAATAAATAACTCGGCCAGCGCGTGGGCCTCGGGATAGGGGGGTAGGGCATAAGTCGCGCCGGGCTCGGCCACGGCCGCGCCACGCAGGGAAGTTTCGGAGCCCACGTACAGGTTTTCGGCCTGTTGCTCGGCGGCCTGCTCGTGGTCCTGGGCCGAGCCGGCGGCCAGCATGGGACGCTTGGCGGCGATGGTGAAGTCGAGGGCTTCGAGCCGGGCATTGGTGGGCTGGCCGGCGGCGTGGGGCCAGCGCGCCTGGGGGTTGGCCTGGGCCAGGCGGTAGGCCAGCTCGGCCACGGCGCGGGGCGGGTAGCGGCGGCCCCGGTACAGCAGCTCGTACACCGTGCTGGGCGGCAGGCGGCGGCCCTCGCGCTCTACCAGGCGCAGGGCGCGCAGCACCTGCTCGCGGGTGAGCAGAGCGGGCGGCGGGGTGGGGGTAGGGGCGGTGCTCACGGTGCAAAAGAACACTTGCCGGCTGGCAACGCGGCGGGTTGTCAGGGGTTTTGTGCGCAACTTATCCGCTAGCTCGGTCGCTACAGCGGGTTTCAGGTTGGCGTACCCGAAGCGTATGGGGCGGGCTGCCGGCTTTTCGCCGGCTGTCCGCTCTTTGACAGAACGAACGGCGCGAACGACGAGCGGACAGCCGGCAGCCCGCCCCATACGCCATCCTGGAAACCGCTCTAACTTCGACGCGGCCGGCCGGTTAGTAAGAAGTATGGCTCAGCACCTTCCTCCCGACCCCGCCGCGCTTACGGGCATCACGGCTTTCCAAAACCTGCCCGCCGAGGTACTGGCCTGGCTGCTGCAAACGGGTGAGCTGCGCCAATATGCCGATGGTGAAAGCATCGTGCATGCCGGCGACCCCGCCGAAATGATGATGGGCGTAGTGCGCGGTGGGATGCAGTTCTTCCGCCCCAGCGCCGGGGCGCTGGAGCCGGTATTCAAGGTGGGGGCGGGCAGTATCAGCGGGGTACTGCCCTATTCACGGCTGCAAGTGCTTAAAGGCGAAGGCGTTGCTACTGGTGAAACGGTGCTGTACCTGCTGCCCCGCACCGAGTTTCCGGCCCTGGAGCAGGTGAGCCCCGAGCTGGTGCAGCGGCTGGTGGGCATTATGAGCGACCGCGCCCGCGACGAGGTGCGCGGCCAGGAGCGCGACGATAAGCTGCGGGCGCTGGGCAAGCTCTCGGCCGGCCTGGCCCACGAGCTGAACAACCCCGCCGCCGCCATTGCCCGCGCCGCCGATGCGCTAGGCAATATGTTGAAAGAGAAGCCCGTATTGCTCAAAAACCTGCTGCTGGCCTGCCCGCCCGCCGAGGCCGTGGCCGCGCTGCTCAGTGCCGGTGCTCCGGCCCCAGCCCTACCCCCCCGCTCGGCCCTGGCCCGCGCCGACGCCGAAGACGAGCTGGCCGACTGGCTCGAAGCCCAGGGCTGCCCCGATGGCTACGCGCTGGCACCCAACCTATTGGATGCCGGCCACTCGGCCGCCACACTGGAGCCGCTGGTGGCCCCGCTGCCCGCCCTGGCGCGGCCGGCCGCGCTGGCCTGGCTCGAAAGCCACGTTTCGGTGCTGCGCCTCACCCGCGACATCCGCGAGGCCAGCCAGCGCATCAGTACGCTGGTCGGCAACGTCAAAACCTACTCGCACATGGACCGCGCCGGCGGCCGCGAACTGCTCGACGTAGCCACTGGCCTCGATAGCACGCTCAATATCTTCGACTACGCCCTGCGCCAGAAAAATAGCAAGCTCACCCGCGCTTACGCCCCCGATGTGCCGCGCGTGAGCGCCGAAGTGGGCCAGCTCAACCAGGTGTGGACCAACCTGATAGATAACGCCATTGACGCCCTGCCCCCCAGCGGCGGCACCCTGACGGTACAAACCGCGAAGCAACCGGGCGGCGTGTGCGTCAGTATTACCGACAACGGCAGCGGCATCACGCCCGAGGTGCTGGCCCACATGTTTGAGCCCTTTTACACCACCAAACCCGCCGGCGAAGGCAGCGGCCTGGGCCTCGATATTGCCCGGCGTATCGTGCGGGAGCACGGCGGCCGGCTGGAAGCCACGTCGGTGCCCGGCCGCACTGAGTTTTCGGTCTGGCTGCCGGTAGGGTAACCGACTGTGCGGTAAGCTTTAGCTTGCCGGGTGAATGCCAGGAAGAAGTTCACCCGGCAAGCTAAAGCTTACCGCACATATGTGTAAGGCCATTGCGTCCATTCGTTCACCAGGCCGGCTTTCACCGGATTATTCACTACGTAAGCAATTACGCGCTCCTGCTCCCGGCTATTGCGTACTACGTGGTTATAGCTTTCTTTTCGCCAAAAATCCTCCCCCGTTCTGTTGAGAAATTTATTCGCAGCCAAAGCGGTGCGGCCTTTCAAGCGCTGCATCATGCGGGCGGCGGAAAACTCCGGAGCCTCCGGCAACTGCAATACCAGGTGTACGTGGTTTGCCATCAGGCAAAAAGCCAGCACCGCAACTTCTAATTCTACCAAAAAATTTATTTCCGACATCACTAATTCGGCTACGACCGGCTCGAGCAGCCAGGTTGGGCCGTGGGCAGCCAGGTCTAATACCGCATCGTATTTGGCGAAGTGCTGCTTTTTGAGGCGCGCTACGGCGGCTTGCTGCAAGTCGGCTGGCAGATTAGTCAAGGCGTCCTGAATGGCTAGCTCCCGCTCGTCAATTAAGTGGTGCAGGGTGGCCTGGGCAATGGAATCAGCCAGGCGGAAAGTGAAAAAAACCGTGGCTCCCGGTGGCAACAAGTGCGGTAAGTTGCGCCGGTACTGCGTCTTCGTCATTAATGTGCGGTAAGCTTTAGCTTGCCGTAAGTGAAAAACCTGTAAATCAACGGCAAGCTAAAGCTTACCGCACATTCTCCCATGAAAAAACCCATTATCCTCACCGTTGATGACGACGCCCAGGTGCTGGCGGCCATCACCCGCGACCTGCGCCAGGAATTTCGCCAGGACTACCGCATCCTGAGCGTGGGTTCGGGGCCGGAAGCCCTCACGACCCTCACCGAGCTGCGCGCCCGCGCCGAGCCGCTGGCCCTGGTGCTGGCCGACCAGCGGATGCCCGAGGTGGAGGGGGTAGCGGTGCTGACCCGCGCCCGCGAGCTGTTTCCGGAAGCCAAGCGCGTGTTGCTCACCGCCTACGCCGATACTACGGCGGCCATCAAGGCCATCAATTCGGCGCAGCTCGACTACTACTTACTCAAGCCCTGGGACCCGCCCGAGCAGCTGCTCTACCCCACTTTGCACGACCTGCTGGCCAGCTGGCAGGCCACGTACCGGCCGGCTTTCACGGGCCTGCGGCTCGTTGGGTTTCAGTGGTCGCCGCTCTCGCACGAGCTCAAAGATTTCCTCAGTGGCTACATGGTGAGCTACCAATGGCTTGACTTTGAGAAAGATGCTGAGGCCAAAGTGCTGATGGAAGCCAACGGCTTCACGCCCGATGACCTGCCGTTCGTCATTTGCCCCGATGGCCAGGCCCTGGCCAGGCCCGATAAGTCCGACCTGGCCCGGCACCTGGGCCTGCTGGTCGAGGCCAGGCAGGACCTGTACGACGTGGTGGTAATCGGTGCTGGCCCGGCCGGGCTGGCCGCCGCCGTGTACGGCGCTTCGGAGGGCCTGAAAACGCTCATTATCGAGCGGCAAACGCCCGGCGGGCAGGCCGGCTCGTCGTCGCGCATCGAGAACTACCTGGGCTTCCCCACCGGCCTCAGCGGGGCCGAGCTGGCCCACCGCGCCTGGAGCCAGGCCACCCGCCTCGGTGCCGAGTTTATGGCCCCGCAGGAGGTGACTGACCTCTGCATTCAGGATGGCTACAAGGTGTTGACATTGAGTGATAAAAGTGAGATAAAAGCCCGTGCCGTGGTGCTCACTACCGGCGTTAGCTACCGCGTGCTGGAGGCGCCGGGGCTGGCGCGCCTCAGCGGGGCGGGCGTGTACTACGGGGCCGCCCGCACCGAGGCGCGCAGCTGTAGCGCGCAGCCGGTGTACATCATTGGCGGGGGCAACTCGGCGGGGCAGGCGGCCATGTACTTGTCCACCTATGCCTCGCGGGTGTTCATCGTGATTCGGGGCGAAAGCCTGGCCGCCAGCATGTCGGCCTACCTCATCGAGCAGATTGCCCAAACGCCCAACATCGAAATCCTACCCCACACCCAGGTGCGCGAAGCCTGCGGCGAGCACTCGCTCGAAGCCGTGGTTATTCAGCAGGAGGGCCACGAGCCCGAAAAGCGGCCCGCCCGCGCGCTGTTCATCTTCATCGGGGCCAAGCCCAGCACCGAATGGGTGTGCCACCTGGCCCTCTGCGACCCCAAAGGCTACCTGCTCACCGGCCGCGACCTCGTGGCCGACCCGCGCTACCAAGCCTCCTGGAAGAAAGACCGCGAGCCTTATTTGCTGGAAACCTGCGTGCCCGGCATGTTTGCCGCCGGCGACGGCCGGGCCGGCGCGATGGCCCGCGTAGCCTCGGCCGTGGGCGAGGGCAGCATGGCCATCAAGTTCGTGCACCAGTATTTGGATGAGTAGTAGCGCGCAGCTTCCGCTTCGCGCGAGCGTAGCGAGCATGTCCGTTTGTGCCGCACGGTTCCGCCTGCTCGCTGGCGCTCGCGCACGAACTGGAAAGTTCGCGCTACTTGCGCCTGTAAGCGGCCCGCGCCTCATCGAGCAGGCGCAGCACCGTGGCGCGCCGGCCTTGCAACGTAGCTAGCGTGGTGCCCGGCAGCCGCCGCACGCGCAGGCGCTTGAGACGGGCGCTCAGCGTTTGCCAGTAGCCCAGGGCATAGAAGCCGGCCAGCGGTAAGCTGGTGATAAACAGCAGGGTAAGGCGCCAGTCGTGCGTGAGCCAGTGCTGCACGGCCGCTGCCTCCAGGGCGTAGGCCAGCGGAAACGTGACCATCCCTACCCCCAGCATAATGGCCGCGATAAACTCCGTTTCCCTGGTAGCGCGGTGGGCTACTTCGGCGGGTAGCTTGTAGGGTAAGTAATTGGTCAGCAAGCCGTAGAGCCACACCGGGAAGCCCAGTACCAGGCTTAGGTAGTCGGCCAGCCGGGTGCCGGGGCGCTGGCTTTGGTCGAGGGCGTCGTCGTCCAGCTTGTTATTTTCTAAATCAGTTAAGTAAGTGGTTAATTCTTCGCGCAAAGTTGCCAGGCGGCCGGGGTCGTGCTGCTCAAACCAGGCCACGGCATCGAGCAGCGTGCGGCTGAGCTCGAAGTTGTCGAAGAGCGTGGTGGGGTCGTCGTCGGGGTTGAGGTGGTCGCCGAAAGTGCGCTCCACCTGCTGGGCCAGCTGGTCGTCTTCGGCATCGCGGCTGATGACGAGGCGGCGCGTGAGGCGGCGGCGAATTTCTTCGGTCAGCTCGTCGGCGGCCGCGTCGGGGTCCTGGTGGTAGCGGTCGGCGTAGGCGGCCACCTGGATGGGCGGGGCCACGTTGAGCAGCACATCGGAACGAAAATGGCTGGGGTCGAAGTAGTTGGTGCCCACGCACACCAATTGCAAGCCCAATTTGAAATCGTGCCGCGCCTCGGTGCCCAGCGCGATGCGCGCCGCGCCGGTCTTGAGGGGCCGCAGCCGGCGCTCGCTCACGCTGGTGCCCTCCGGAAAAATCATGACCGTGCCGCCGCGCTCCAGGTAATCGTAGCAGCGCCCAAAGCTGGCTTCGTTGCTGGCGGCCAGCTGGGCAGAAGTCAGGCGTTCGGCGCCACCTGCCACATCCTGCCGCCGGTAGATGGGAATGCAGTTGCCCGAGCGCATGATGGCCCCGAGCACCGGGTTTTTGAAAAACGTACTCTTGGCCAGAAACGCGATGGGCTGGTGGCGCTGCACGGCCGTCACGAGCGGGTCCATGAGGGTATTGGGGTGGTTGCCGCACAGCATCAGCGGGCCCGGCAGGCGCAGGCGCTCGCGGTGGCGCACTTCGAGGCGGCGAAAAAACACGCGCAGCCCCAGGCGCACCACGGGCTTCATAACGGTATAAAAGAGCATAGGTACGGCAAGTTTACGCCAAAAGGGCCGGCTGCGCTAGCAGTCGGCCCTTCTCCTAGGTGCTGGTTACGAAGTGGTTTCGACCAGCTTATTGCCGGCTCAGCCAATCACTACCCCCCTTAAAACGCGCTGTTGAGCTGGTCGAGGTTATTGGGGTTCTGGCTGCCCGACGTATTCGCGTCGTAACGGCTGCCCGAGGCCGGGCCCTGGTCGCGGCGCTGGCCGCCGGTGGGGGGGGTAGGGCGCTGGCCGTGGTCGCGCTGGCGGTCGGGGTGCTCCTGCTTCGGGCCGGGCTGGGGGCCGCTGCCGGCCATTACGCGGCCTCGGCCAGCACTGGCGGGCGCCGCCGACGAGCCGTAGCGGCTGCTGCCCCAGGGGCGCTGCTGCGCGCGCGGCCCGCGCTCATAGTCCTCATCCTTGTGTTTTTTGGCGAAGGGCGAGCGGCGGTCCTTCAGGCGATACTCGCCGTCGTCCTTGTGCTTTTTGCCACGGGTGGCCAGAAACGCGATACCCGCCGTGAGCAGGCCCACGCCCACTACTTTCTGGGTGGTAGTCAGGTCGTTAAATTTCGAAAGGGCCTGGGTGCCCAGGTCTTTGGCTTTTTGGGGCAGCTCCTTGGCTTTGCCGCTCAGGTCGCTGTTTTCGAGCCACTGCTTGCCTTCTTGCAGGCCTTGCTTGCTACTATCGAGGATGGCCTGAATGCCATCGTTGGCCTTCTGCTTGTAGTCATCGTACGTCGAGCCCGCGGGGCCCGAGGTAGGCTCGGTGCTGGACAGGGGAGCGTCGAGGTGGGGGTTGCCGGGGGCGGTGGCGGTGCCGTGCGAGCCGCTCGGCGCGTTGCTTGTGGGGTTCATGGGAAAAAGAAGCTAAGTGAATGAGGCGCAGCGAGCCCGTGAGCCGCTGCCTAAAGGGGTATTCGTAAGGAATGGCTGCCGGGTTGCGCTCTCATGCCCGGCGGGGGTAGCGCCGGCCAGTAGCCAGCCCGTGCGCTGGGGGTGCCGGGCCGGCGCGCAGGGCGCAGGTATATCGCAGCATATGGCGTGGGGGCTGCCTTGCCTGTTCCTATATGCGCTGGCGCCTGACTTCTTCAGGCTTGCGCAAACAACTGCCCGCGCCGGCCGTTTCTCCTGCGCAACCTGCTCTTTATCGTATCGCTTTATGTTTCGCTTTCAGAATAAAATTTGCTTAGTTACCGGCGCTACTTCCGGCATTGGCCGGGCCACGGCCGTGCGCCTGGGCCGCGAGGGCGCGACCGTCGTTTGCCTGGGCCGCGAGGTGAAGGCCGGCCACGCCGTGGAGGCCGAGATAAAAGCGGGGGGTAGCGAGGCGCTGTTTATCAAAACCGACGTGGGCCACGATGCCGAACTGGTGCACGCCGTCGAAACGACTCTAGCCCGCTACCAACGCATTGATATCCTGATAAGTGACGCGGCCATGATGACCTTCACGCCCATCCTGGAGCTGGACCCCGCCGACTGGGACCGCGTGCTGAACGTGAACCTACGGGCGCTGTTCCGGCTTTGCCAGCTCTGCGTGCCGCACATGAAAGGTGGCGCCGTGGTGGCCATCAGCTCAGTGCACGCCTTCCAGAGCACGCCCAACGTGGCGCCCTACGCCACCAGCAAGGGCGGCCTCGAAGCCTTCGTGCGCGGCCTCAGCCTGGAGGTGCCCTACACCCAGGCCCGCATCAACGCCGTGGCGCCCGGCGCCGTCGAAACGCCCATGCTGCGCAGCAACCCCAACGTGCTAGACGGTACCGAAGTCATTACGGGCCAGATTGGTACGCCCGACGAGCTGGCCGCCGCCATCTGCTTCCTGGCCTCGGATGAGGCTACGTTTATCAACGGCTCGACCCTGGCCGTGGACGGCGGGCGGCTGGCGCAATTGTAAAAAACCTGCCCCGGCAAGTGGGCCGGGGCAGGTTTTTTACAATTGCGCCAAGAACTTTATGTTTTCAATGCCGACGCTGTAAGGGATAAACTGGCAGTTGGTCTTGGTCAATCAAAACGGGCTTGCCATTAAAAATTACCGACACAATATCGTACTTATCAAGTGGGTCCTTGGGATTGGTTTTTTGCACATCCCAAAAAAGCGTATCGGTTTTGCCGCCAAGCTCTAGGTAGAATGTCTTGTAACCGTCAGAGCTTACGTTTGACATATCTAACGACCCATAGTAAAAACCGTACTTAGGAGTTCCTGTCGAACTATAGGCTTTTCGCACCATCGTACAGCCACCACCCGCGCACTCCTGGCCCAAATACTTTTGCTGACCATTTAGCATAAACCAAACCTTTATAGGCGTGGAAGTGCTAGTTAGCAAACTGTTACCTTGCTTGTCAAGCAGAGCAAGGTTTGCTGCTGGCGGCATGATATTGCCGTTAGGCATAGTTTTTTTGCAGCTACTCAAAAAAACGCAGAAGATTAGAAGATAATACAGAACTTTCATAGTAGTGTTCTGACAATTTAGTTTTACGTATTAATTTTACGGATAACATACCCCATTTTTATGGCCCGCACAGCAAGAAGCATCTCCCTCACGGAGCTAGAAAAGGAAGAACTCTTCGCTATTAGGGGTAGCACGAGATACTGTGTTAAAAGGGTTGCCACTTGGGCAAAATTTCTGTAATTTTAGGCTTCCTAAAGGAGGGCCTTCGGGTTCATCCTGTGTAGCCTCGGCCCGTTCACGTGGTT